>OJNJ01000618.1_pt1 | contig 20592 bp, 18 predicted proteins | sample 1597491 | NCBI WGS metagenome assembly OJNJ01 (sample SAMEA2452132, study PRJEB22498) | human gut metagenome | biome: human feces; feature: human gut; material: feces | place: Australia | collected 2012 | reverse complement strand
AGAGTATAGTCCATTCCCTCGATATCCGGTGTATAAAACAAATGCATAGCTTATCGTTTTAAAGTCACGCAAAGGTAATGATTTTAGTGAATTTACCGCGAAGGATTTTCCACACAACATCAGAACAGGGCTGCCGGAAACCTCCGGCAACCCCGTTTATCCAAAATCCCCCGCCCGCTGAAAATGAAATCTCAAACTATACATTCGGCACGGGAATAGACAGTCCGGCTTATCGTGCCGGCAGCATTATTCATCGTCATCCGTTTCCTGGTAAGACTTCAGCAATTCTTCCTGCACATCCGAAGGCACTTTTTCATAACCGGCAAAAGTCATCGTAAAAGTGGCACGTCCGCCGGAAATGGAACTTAGAGCCAGCTGACCGAAGAAGAATTTGCAAAAGCATGTGCGCATACGGTTGACAACAGCAAAGATTTGGATTTTACGCTGTCACAGCTTGAGAAATTGCTTCAAATGTGATATTCTTGTAGCAGTTTGACAAAATTAGTCGAAATGATAAGTGGAGGTACCTATGCAAAATACAGCAGCTATTCAGGAAGATTTGGTATTTGGACTGGATATTGGTACAAGAAGCATCGTTGGTGTTGTAGGCTTTCAGGACAGAAAGGGCTTTCATGTTGTGGCAATGGCACAACAGGAGCATGAAACGCGGGCAATGCTTGATGGACAGATACATGATATATATAAAGTCGGAGATACAATCCGTAAAGTGAAAAATGATTTGGAAAGACAGTTGGACAGACAGCTTTCAGACGTCTGTATTGCAGCTGCCGGACGTGTACTGCGTACGGTCAATGCAACGGCAGAATATGCGTTCGAGGAAGAGACGAGAGTAACACAGGAACACATTTATTCTTTAAATCTGCTGGCAGTTGAAAAGGCGCATATGCAGATTAACCGGGAATCGGACAAAATCCGCTTCTATTGTGTCGGCAATACGCCGGTCAATTACCGGTTGAACGGATTTGATATTACAAATCTTGAAGGACACAAGGCAGATAAAATCAGCGTGGAACTGATTGCAACATTTCTGCCGGAAGAAGTTGTAGATGGCTTGTATGAAGCGGTAGGGTATGCCGGATTAAAAGTGGCAAGCCTGACACTCGAACCAATTGCCGCCATGAATATTGCAATTCCGGAACAGTACCGGCTTTTAAATATTGGTCTGATTGATGTTGGTGCGGGAACGTCCGATATCTGCCTTACAAAAGATGGAAGTATCATTGCGTACGGCATGATTCCGTTTGCGGGAGATGAAATTACAGAAATTATTGCAAAAACTTATCTTGTTGATTTTAACACAGCAGATAAAATCAAAAAACTGGCAAGCGATAATGCAGAGGGTACAGTGACATTTGCAGATATTATGGGACTGGAACAGACTATCCCGTCGGCAGATATTATAAAGACAGCCAATCAGGTCGTTGATACTATGGCAAAAGACACAGCGGATAAGATTATTGAATTAAATGGAGGAAAGCCGGTCAGTGCAGTGTTTGTTGTGGGCGGCGGTGGAAAGATTGCCGGATATACACAAAAGGTTGCCGAGTATCTCGGAATACAGAAGGAACGTGTGGCAGTCCGTGGACCGGAAGTGCTGACAACCGTGGAATTTATGGTGGATAATTTTAAAAAGGATTCGCTGTATGTAACACCGGTCGGTATCTGTACGAATTATTATACACAGAAGAACAACTTTATTTTTGTCAATGTCAATAATGAACGCGTGAAGTTATACGATAATGACAAGCTGACAATTGTAGATGCGGTTATGCAGGTTGGTTTTCCGAATGAAAAGCTGTTTCCACGCAGAGGAAAAGAGCTGAATTTTACTGTAAACGGAAAGATGAGGCTGGTACGCGGACAGGCGGGAGAAGGCGCTGTTGTACAGTTAAACGGCAGACAGACCAATCTGAATGCGCGGATTGAACAGAATGATATTATTACGGTGCAGGAATCCGGCGTGGGTGAACCGGCGCATATGACGATTGAACAGCTGGAGGAATTTCAGGCAACGATAGAATTTATTGTAAACGGTAAGCGTGTGCCGTGTCCGAAATTTGCATACGTCAACGGCGAATTGAAATCGGGTTTTTACGATATTCAGGACGGCGATCAGATTCAGATGGAGAATTTCTATACCGTGGCACAGCTGTTTGAATTTATGGATTACGATATTACCGGATATGATGTGTATGTCAACAATGAACTGGCAGACAAAGATACAAAGGTTTATGAGAATTTTAGTGTCAAGACCTCTGCCATTACAGAACATGCGGGTTACGAAGAAATATCCGAAGAAAATGACGGATACGATACAGAGGAACAGACAGAAGATATAGCTGATACCGCAGGGAATTCACAGGCAGATGATGATACACCACTTTCGGGCGAAAATGCCGGAACGCAGACTGGTTCAGCGGATACCGCCGCGCAGGAAGTGCAGGGTATGTCATCACAGGCAGTTCGGAATATTACAATTCTGATTAACGGACAGCCGGTACGGCTGACAGGCAAAAAGGATTATATTCTGGTAGATTTGTTCCAGTATTATGAATTTGATTTATCCAAGCCAAAGGGAAATATCGTCTTAAAGTTAAACGGACAGGAAGGCATTTATACGGCACCTTTGCATGACGGTGATGTCGTCGATTTATACTGGGAACAGTAAAGGAGAAGTGTGAAGAATCACGCGGAATGGAGAATACTATGAGAATGATGTCCATAGCCAGTGGGAGCAGCGGAAACTGCATTTATATTGGCTCAGACAATACGCATATCTTAATAGATGCAGGCGTAAGCCGTAAAAAGATACTGGAAGGACTGGCAGCGGCGGATTTAAGTGTCAATGACATTTCGGCCGTATTTGTAACCCACGAACACAGCGACCATATTAAAGGGCTGGGGGTGCTGACAAGAAAAGACAAGGTACCGGTCTATTCCACGAGAGGAACACGCAACGGCATTTTTGAGGCAGGGACGCTTGGTGAACTGCCGGGAGAACTGTTTCGGGTGATTGAGCCGGACAGTGATATCTGCATTGATGATTTACAGATTCATGCGTTCCGGGTATCCCACGATGCCAAAGAACCGGTTGCTTATACGGTGACGTGCGGTGAAAAAAAGGCGGGCGTGATAACGGATCTCGGATATTATGATGATTATATTGTAAATAATCTTACCGGTTCGCAGGCAATGTTAGTTGAAGCGAACCACGATGTGAACCTGCTGCAGGTCGGAAGTTATCCGTACTATTTAAAGCAGCGCATACTTGGAAATAAGGGACATTTGTCCAACGAAGTGTCGGGAAAGCTCATTAACGATTTGTTAAACGATAATGTAAATACCGTGCTGCTTGGACATTTAAGCAAAGAAAACAATTACGACAAGCTGGCATTTGAAACGGTGCGGCTTGAGATTGATATGAGTGAAAACGGCTATAAAGCAAAAGATTTTGATATAGAGGTCGCAAAACGCAGCGAACCTTCCAGAATCATCACACTTTAAAAAATACATTTTTTTATGCCGGAAGGCGGAATGGAGGAATTATGAGAAAGTGCGTTATTACAGTAGTAGGAAAAGATACCGTAGGAATTATTGCAAAGGTTTGTACATATCTTGCAGAAACAAAGATTAATATTCTTGATATTTCACAGACAATCGTATCAGGTTATTTTAACATGATGATGATTGTTGATACCGGCGCTTCTGCAAAGACCTATGATGAAGTGATTACAGATTTAGACAAGCTGGGAGAAGAAATCGGTGTTGCAATTAAGTGTCAGCGGGAAGAAATTTTTGATATGATGCACAGAATCTAGTGTGAAAAATCACACTGATGTGCTGATTTTTCATCGCATCTTCGCAGCAGGCTGCTCAGAAATGAGGATTAGTAACAATATTTTATGGGAAAGGCAAATACGCGCATGATTAATATTTTTGAAGTCAACGAAACAAATAAAATGGTAGAACAGGAAAATCTTGATGTCAGAACGATTACAATGGGTATCAATTTGTTAGATTGTGCCAGTGAGAATCTCGATGAAGTCAATGAAAAAATCTATCGTAAGATTACAACACTGGCAAAGGATTTAGTATCGACAGGTGAAGAAATCGCAAGAGAATTCGGTGTGCCGATTGTCAATAAGAGAATTTCAATTACACCGATTTCACTGGTCGGTGCAGCTGCCTGTAAGACACCGGAGGATTATGTAACGATTGCAAAGACACTTGACCGCGCCGCTCACACGGTTGGCGTTAATTTTATCGGTGGTTATTCTGCAATCGTATCAAAGGGCATGACAAAGAGTGATGAACTGTTAATCCGTTCTATTCCGGAAGCACTTGCAAGTACAGAATTAATCTGCAGCTCTGTTAATGTCGGTTCAACAAAGACCGGCATCAATATGGATGCAGTCCGTCTTATGGGTGAAATCATTAAAGAAACCGCAGAAAAGACAAAAGATGCAGACTCTTTAGGCTGTGCAAAGCTGGTAGTACTCTGCAACGCACCGGACGACAATCCGTTCATGGCAGGTGCATTCCACGGGGTATCTGAAGATGATGCGATTATCAATGTGGGTGTCAGCGGTCCGGGTGTTGTAAAGTATGCACTTGAAAAGGTCCGCGGCGAAAGCTTTGAAGTGCTTTGCGAAACGATTAAAAAGACAGCATTTAAGATTACGCGTGTCGGTCAGCTGGTTGCACAGGAAGCTTCTAGGCGTCTTGGTGTACCGTTTGGTATTATCGACTTGTCGCTTGCACCGACACCGGCAATCGGTGACAGTGTTGCCGACATTTTAGAGGAAATCGGTTTACAGAGAGCTGGTGCGCCGGGTACAACTGCGGCACTTGCCCTGTTAAATGACCAGGTAAAGAAGGGTGGCGTTATGGCATCTTCTTATGTCGGCGGATTAAGTGGTGCATTTATTCCGGTCAGCGAAGATCAGGGGATGATTGATGCAGTGCTTGACGGTTCTTTATGCATTGAAAAGCTGGAGGCGATGACCTGCGTATGTTCTGTAGGCCTGGATATGATTGCAATTCCGGGAGATACAAAGGCAACAACGATTTCAGGTATTATTGCAGATGAAGCGGCAATTGGTATGGTAAACCAGAAGACGACTGCGGTCCGTGTGATTCCGGTTGTTGGAAAAGGTGTCGGAGAAACCGTTGAATTCGGCGGTTTATTAGGTTATGCGCCAATTATGCCGGTTAATCAGTTTGACTGTTCCGCATTTGTGAACAGACAGGGTAGAATCCCGGCTCCAATTCACAGCTTTAAAAACTAAATGATTTAACAGATGACAGGCTGCAGGAAAAAACAGTTGGGGATGCGTTCTGACCATAGTTTTTTCGGCAGCCTTTCTGTAAAAATGCAAAGACCGCAAAGAAATGCCGATTATGGCATGGATGAAAAGACAGTGGGCAGGAAAACGCCGGCATTTATATACAGATAAGGTGGAACAGGTTATGAAATTGACAGAAATTTATCAAAATAAAAAGACGGTACTTTCATTTGAAATATTTCCGCCGAAAAAGGAAGAAGAATTAAAAAATATAGACCGCACATTGGAAGCACTGTGCGAGGTACAGCCGGATTTTATCAGCGTGACCTTTGGTGCGGGCGGAAGTGCCAATAAAAATAAAACAATAGAACTGGCAAAGAAAATCAAACAGGATTATCATATTGAGCCGGTCGTTCATCTGACCTGCCTTTGCTATGACAGACAGGAAATTGACGAATTTGCAAGACAGTTACAGGCAGAGGGCATTGAAAATATTCTTGCACTGCGTGGCGATAGAAATTCGGATATCCCGGAAAAAGATGATTTTAAACACGCCTCTGACCTGATTACGTATATGAAAAGCAAAGGGGATTTCTGCATTGCAGGAGCGTGTTATCCGGAAGACCATCCGGAGTCGGAAAGTCATATGCAGGAATTAAAAGCTTTAAAAACAAAGGTCGATGCAGGGGCAGAACTATTGCTTTCCCAGCTCTTTTTTGACAACCACCTGTTTTATGATTTTGCTTCCGATTGTAAAAATAACGGGATTACCGTGCCGGTGACACCGGGCATTATGCCGGTTACCAGTGCCGCACAGATTCAGCGTATGGTGAAAATGTGCGGGGCGACTCTGCCGGATTCCCTGCAAAAAATCGTGGAACGCTATGCCGATAATAAACCGGCAATGATGGAAGCGGGTATTTATTATGCGGTGAACCAGATTCTGGATTTGCTGGCAAATGATATGCATGGAATCCATTTGTATACAATGAACAATCCTGAAGTGGCGAAGAAAATCTGTGCAGGAATCCAGCATTTGATTTAGGAAAGGCATAGAAGTATGCAGGAATTTAAAAATATTACACATACATTTGAACCGGTTTTCGATGAGAATTCAAAAATTTTGATTTTGGGAACATTTCCTTCTGTAAAATCCAGAGAAAATCATTTTTATTACGGACATCCGCAGAACCGTTTCTGGAAAGTGATGGCGGCAGTCACGGATTCGACCCAGCCGCAAACGATTGAAGAAAAAAAGAATTTTCTTTTGGAAAATCATATTGCGGTCTGGGATGTGATTCACAGCTGCAGTATTGAAGGTTCGTCAGACAGCAGTATCACAGATGTTGTGCCGAATGATTTTACGGAGCTTTTTGCACGTACACACCTTCTGGCGGTAGCTGCAAACGGTACAAAGGCATATGAACTGTATCAGAAATACGTATATCCGGTTACAAAGCGGGAAATTATAAAAATGCCGTCAACCAGCCCGGCAAATGCGGCTTGGAATCTTGCCCGGCTGACGGCGGCTTACCGGGAATTATTTGAAAAAATCTGTGATGGCAGATGAGAAACCGCCTTCGAGAATTTCTCATCGACCCTTTGAAACAGACTGCTTAGAAACGGGGATTAATATAAATTTTTTGATGAAATTCATCGGGAATTATTGTGCCGAATTTCCGGAAAACAGCCAGATTATAAATATTGGTACTAAAAATATCATCACCAAGCAGCGCTTTTGAAGCGGCGGTTTTGGTAATCAGCGGGACAGGGCAGCTTTTCTTGATACAAGAAAGGTAATCCTGTCCTTTTTTATCAAATCCCAGAATGCGCACATAAGGCAGTGTGCGGTATCTTTCCGGCATACCGGCATCAATATTTAATACAATGTGCATCAGACAGCGGCAGACACGGGAATACGTATACTGACGGCTCTTTACCTTCAAAACCAGTTGTGAAAAAGTGTCAGAAGGTGCATGCAAACTGATAATGCGGCTTGCAAGCTCCGGCGTGATGTCGGCATAACCGCACAGCGCCCGGATGCAGTCGTCTTTAGCCGGATTTTTCATAAAGATTTCAGCCAGTTTGTACTGCAAAAATGTGGTAAAATCATCTAAAACAACCGGCATATATTGATTGTGGCCGGCATGGAGTGATTCAAGCATCGGCTGTGGGAGTGCCTGCGTTAAAGAATCCTGCATTGCATTATCCGATATTGTAAACTGCTTTCGGATAGCCGAGGCACTTGAAAATGCGGCACTTCCGGACAGTGTTTCTTTGTGATAGCCGTCTCCGGCGCGCTTTAGGGTAAAAGGTGTAATAGGGCTGTGATGTTTTTGCAGGGCTTTTAAATACTCAATGCCTAAAATATTATTGGGATTTGCCAGCAGTTCCAACAGCTCCTCATGAGGAAGAAGAGCCAAAGCATTACCGGCAGAAGCGCGATGTCCTGACACTTTAAGACAGTGTATCAGGGCTTCCTGCCGTGCCTGTGGAAATGTTTTTCCGGTGGCAAGTGCATTTTTTAAAGCCTGTCTGTAATCGTCCGGTTCACGTACAAGAATATCAGCAGCTGCCTGCAGAGGTGTAAGTTCACCACATTCACTGCCAAATACCAATGACGAAACAGCAAGGGCATCACAGACCTGAACTGCGCCGTCTGCAAAAAATTCTGCACTGGACAGTGCATAAAAGGATGGCAGTTCAACAACGAGATTCACACCACAGTCAACAGCGGCGCGGCAGCGGGCATATTTATGAATCATGGCAGGTTCGCCGCGCTGTACAAAATTTCCGCTCATGACGGCGATACACACATCTGTCTGTGTCATTTTTACGGCTTCCCGAAGATGATATAGATGTCCGTTGTGAAAAGGGTTGTATTCCGTAATCAGTCCGACCGCTTTCATAAAAATCTCCAATCCGGGCAAATGCCCTGTGTTTGTAGTATCTGAGTTGCTGTACTAAAAAAGATATTGGGGCGGGTCACAAGGCCTAAACCCACTTATGAGCAAGCTCATGTGGGTTTAGACCTTTTGACCCTGATATCTAAGAAATACCGTATCATAAAGGATGGCGGACTGCAACTAAATATAGATAAAAATAAATTGCTTATGATTTAAAACTTGTACTTCTGAAAAATTTGGTATATACTCTAAATAGGATTTCGGCGCAACGCTGGAAAATATTTAACATAATACAAGGAGGAGTCAGTAATCATGGCATTTATTGACGAAATTAAAGAGAGAGCAAAAGCAGACAAGAAGACAATTGTTTTGCCAGAATCTATGGATAAGAGAACATTTGAGGCTGCTGAAAAGATTTTAAAGGAAGGTATCGCTAATCTGATTATCATCGGTACACCTGAAGAAATCGCTGAAAACAGCAAGGGCTATGATATCACTGGTGCTACAATTGTTGATCCGTTCAACGATCCAAACAAGCAGAAATATATTGATAAATTTGTTGAATTAAGAAGCAAAAAAGGTGTTACACCGGAGATGGCTAAGGAACAGATGGAAAAGGATTACATGTACTATGCATGTTTAATGTGCAAGTGCGGTGATGCAGACGGTGCTGTTTCAGGTGCATGCCATTCTACAGGCAATACAATCAGACCAGCATTACAGTTATTAAAGACAAAGCCGGGCATTGGCAGCGTTTCAGGTTTCTTCTTAATGGAAGTTCCGGACTGTGAACTCGGTGAAAACGGATTATTCGTATTTGCTGACTGTGCTGTAAATCCAGATGTTGATTCTGAAAAACTTGCAGAAATCGCTATGTTATCAGCAGAAAGTTTTGAAGCATTTACAGGCGCAAAGTCTAAGGTTGCTATGCTTTCATTCTCATCATACGGCAGTGCAAAGCACGACAGAGTAACAATGGTAGCAGATGCTGTAAAGATTGCACACGAAAAGTATCCTGAACTGACAGTTGACGGTGAACTTCAGTTAGATGCAGCACTTGTTCCTGAAGTAGCAAAGTTAAAGGCTCCGGACAGCAAGGTAGCAGGACAGGCTAACACATTGGTATTCCCATCTCTTGAAGCAGGTAACATCGGTTATAAGCTGGTTCAGAGACTTGCAAAGGCAGGTGCTTACGGTCCTGTTCTTCAGGGTCTTTCTATGCCTGTTAATGACTTATCAAGAGGATGTTTCGCAGAAGACATTGTAGGTGTTGTAGCCATGACAGCTGTACAGGCTCAGAACGCAGGCAAGTAATTAAAGTTAGAGGAGATTAAAAGTAATGAATATTTTAGTATTAAACTGTGGTAGTTCTTCATTAAAGTACCAGTTAATCAACATGGACGATGAGAGCGTATTAGCAAAAGGTCTTGTAGAAAGAATTGGTATTGAAGGTTCTATCCTTACACACAAGCCGACAGGCAAGGATAAGTACGTTGTAGAACAGCCGATGAAGGATCACAATATTGCAGTTAAGCTCGTGCTTGATGCACTTGTAGACGAAACACATGGTGTAATCAAGAACGCTGATGAAATCGCAGCAGTAGGTCACCGCGTACTTCACGCAGGCGAAAAGTATAAGGAATCATGCCTTGTAAATGAAGATGTAAAGAGCGTTGTAAGAGAATGCTTCGACTTAGGACCTTTACATAACCCTGCAAACTTAATCGGTATCGAAGCTGTTGAAGCAGCTATGCCGGGCAAGCCAAATGTAGCAGTATGGGATACAGCTTTCGGCGGAACAATGGAGCCAAAGGCTTATCTGTATGCAATTCCACGCGAATACTATGAAAAGTATCATGTAAGAAGATACGGCTTCCACGGAACAAGCCACAGCTTTGTATCAAAGGAAACAATCAAGTTTGCAAATCTCGATAAGGATTCAGCAAAGGTTATCGTATGCCACCTTGGAAACGGTGCTTCTATTTCAGCTTCTATCGGCGGTAAGTGCGTAGATACTTCTATGGGTCTTACTCCGCTTGAAGGTCTGATTATGGGTACAAGAAGTGGTGACTTAGACCCTGCAATCATCGAATACCTTTGCAATCATGAAAACCTTACAGTATCAGAGATGCTGAACATTTTAAATAAGAAGTCCGGTGTACTCGGTATGTCAGGCGGAATCTCAAGTGATTTCCGTGATATCAAGGCTGCTATGGATGACGGCAACGAAGTTGCAAAGCAGACACTGGAAGCATATGCATACAGAGTAGCAAAGTATATCGGTTCTTATGTAGCTGCAATGAACGGTGTTGATGCAATCACATTTACAGCCGGTGTTGGTGAAAATGCTGCATGGTTAAGACCAATGATCTGCCAGTATTTAGGATATTTAGGCGTGAAGTTAGACGAAGCAGCAAGTGAAAAGGCTGTTGGTGAAGAAATGATTATTTCTACAGCAGATTCTAAAGTAAAGCTTTGCGTAGTTCCTACAAACGAAGAATTAGCAATTGCAAGAGAAACATTAGCATTAATTCAGTAATTGTATGTATGGTGTTGGGAAAGAGGCTTGCAGTAATGCAGGCTTCTTTTTTTAAAAGAAAATGTAATTTTTCATTGACAAATGAAGATACTGTGCGTATAATAGACAAAGTGTGAAAAATACATATCGTATTTGGTGTGGTTTGACACATGAGATAGTGTGAATTGGAGACAATTATGCTAATTGATTTAAGAAATCTTTTATCTGGTGCAAAGGATGACATGACAGTATCTGCGCCGCTTGAAATGGAAACATTCCGGACGGCACTTGCAGAATATCCTGTTATGGAAAAGCAGCCTGTAGAACTTGTGCTTACAAGAACAGGCAAAGACAAGCTTCATATTTCCGGAAACGGATTTGTGGCTTTGGAAATTCCTTGTGACCGTTGCTTAGAACCGGTAAGAACCGAGATGCATTTTGATATTGACAAAGATATTGATATGCAGGAAACTTCCGGCGAGATAGAAGATGAGGAAGAAAAAGACTATATTGATGGATACAACCTCGACGTGGACAAACTTGTTTTCGGCGAAATTCTTCTGTTGATTCCAGGGAAAACCCTTTGTAAGGAAGACTGTAAAGGTCTGTGCCTTCGCTGCGGTGCGAACCTGAATGAGGGGGAATGCGGTTGTGACAGAGAGTCCTTAGATCCAAGAATGTCTGTTTTCAAAGATATTTTAAACAATTTTAAGGAGGTGTAACCATGTCAATTTGTCCAAAGAATAAATCTTCAAAAGCAAGAAGAGACAAGAGAAGAGCTAACTGGAAAATGAGCGCTCCAAATCTTGTAAAATGCAGCAAGTGTGGAGCTTTAATGATGCCTCACAGAGTATGTAAGTCTTGTGGCTCATACAACAAGAAAGAAATCGTTGCAGTTGACTAATTTTTATTAGAATCTGCTATTAGGAGCTGTGTGCCGGATATCCGGTACATGGCTTTTTTGATTTTTAACAGATGTCTGCTTTGGAGCGAAGGCAAACATCTATGATAGCAGATGAGAAAACGCCTGTGCGGATTTCTCATCGCCGCTTCACAACAAGTTTTTTAGAAATGAGGATTATATGTTATATATTATGCGGCATGGAAAAACGGAATGGAATGAATTGCACAAGCTTCAGGGACAGACGGATATTCCACTCAATGAAAACGGAAGAAAAATGGCGCGGGAAGCAGGGAAACGGTATCGGGAGATTCATTTTGACATCTGCTACTGTTCACCGTTAATACGGGCAAAAGAAACGGCAGAACTGGTGCTTGAAGGAAGAGCTGTTCCGATTGTAACGGACGACCGTCTTATGGAAATGTGCTTTGGCGAATATGAAGGAATTGAAAACAGCTTTGCATTGCCGGACTGCCCAATCAATCTGGCATTTCAGGCACCGGAGCGTTTTGTGGCGGATAAGGGTGCGGAAAGCTTTGAAGAACTGTTTGCCCGTACCGGCGATTTTCTTGAAAAGGTTGTAAAGCCGCAGCTTGCACAGGGAAAGGATATTCTGATAGTAGGACACGGTGCAATGAATTCAAGCATCGTCTGTCAGGTAAAGAAACTGCCGCTTACGCAGTTCTGGTCTGCCGGAATAGAAAACTGTAAGCTGATGCAGCTGTGTTGATACAACGCTTGATTTTAAGACACAGATATAGTAAAATTATCAGATAGAAGACGCTTGGAAAGGCAGGGCTATTTTAGTGAGTGAAAAAGTAATCGTTGCACTCGATGCAATGGGTGGAGATAACGCACCGGTGGAAATTGTAAAAGGTGCGGTAGAAGCAGTGAAAGAAGAAGCCGGTTTACTCGTAAAGCTGGTCGGCAGGGAAGAACAGGTCCGTGCAGAACTTGCAAAATACACTTATCCGCAGGGACAGATTGAAGTGGTTGATGCACCGGACGTTATTGAAACCGGTGAGCAGCCGGTTATGGCAATCCGCCGGAAAAAAGATTCTTCCATGGTACGTGCGCTGACAATGGTCAAAGAAAAGAAAGCAGATGCATTTGTATCAGCCGGAAGTTCGGGCGCGATTCTGGTAGGCGGACAGGTTATCGTGGGTAGAATCCGCGGCGTGGAACGTCCACCGATGGCACCGTTGATTCCGACAGCAAAGGGTGTTTCTATTTTAGTAGACAGCGGCGCAAATGTCGATTCCAGACCGTCCTTTTTAGTCCAGTGGGCAAAGATGGGATCTATCTATATGGAAAATATCATGGGTATAAAAAATCCGAAGGTTGCCATTGTTAATGTAGGTCTGGAAGAAGAAAAAGGAAATCAGCTGGTAAAAGAAACATATCCACTGTTAAAAGCATGTAAGGATATTAATTTTATCGGTAGTATTGAAGCGCGCAACATTCCAAACGGCGATGCGGATGTTATAGTCTGTGATGCATTTGTGGGAAATGTTATTTTAAAGCTGTACGAGGGTACGGCAAAGATGCTCTTATCAAAGGTAAAGACCACATTAATGTCCAGCTTAAAGACGAAAATTGGCGCACTGCTGATTAAAAATTCGTTAAGCGATACGATGAAGTCATTTGATGCAAAGCAGTACGGCGGTGCACCGCTGATTGGTTTAAACGGACTGGTGGTAAAGACACATGGCAATGCAAAGGCGATGGAAGTTAAAAATTCGCTGTTACAGTGCGTGAAATTCCAGCGTGAAAAGGTCAACGAAAAAATTATTGCTTCCATTTCGGCAGAAAAACTGGACGAAGCAGAAGCGTGATGATGAATACGAGAATGTCGTGACATGTAGTGCCTGCGGCAGATGTCCGATACAGATATCAGGTTATTAAATGTAAAGAAGAAAGGAAGTTTAGAAAATGGAATTTGAAAAGTTACAGAAAATTATTGCAGAGGTTTTAAACATCGATACTGATAAGATTACAATGGAGTCTACTTTTGTAGATGATTTAGGTGCGGATTCATTAGATGTGTTCCAGATTATTATGGGAATTGAAGATACATTTGATATTCAGATTCCGGAAGATGCCGCAGAGCATATTACAACAGTTGCCGAAGCTGTAGAACAGATTCAGGCAGCAAAAGCACAGTAAGACAGCATAAAAGCAGAAAGACAATGAGGCTGTAGGTACAGCCTCATTCTTTGCGCATATTGTGAAGAAGCCATAAATCAAAGCTTCTTCACACAGCAATTTGCCTCCGGGCGAAGGCAAATTGCTTTATTGTAGATGAGAAATCGCCTGCGCGGATTTCTCATCGCATCTTCGCGACAGTGTCGCTCAGAAATGGTGATTAATATGGAGAATAATGATGAAACATAATACCGATTTAGACGGATTTCAGAAAATAATACAGTATCAGTTTAACAATACCGGACTGTTAAAAAATGCGCTGACACACAGTTCTTATGCCAATGAAAAAAAGACAGGCAATTACAAGGATAATGAACGTCTTGAATTTTTAGGTGATGCCGTGCTGGAACTGACATCAAGTGAATTTATTTATACCGGCAATCCCGATATGAATGAAGGAAAAATGACACGGCTGCGTGCAAGCATTGTCTGTGAACCGACCCTTGCGATGTGTGCAAGACAGATTCATTTGCAGGAATATATCATGCTTGGCAAAGGAGAAGACTTAACAGGCGGAAGAACAAGGGATTCGATTATCTCAGATGCGCTGGAGGCACTGATTGGCGCGATTTATCTGGATGGTGGTTTTGCTAATGCAAAAGAATTTATTCACCGTTTTGTGTTAAATGATTTGGAGAATAAGCAGCTCTTTTATGATAGCAAGACCATTTTACAGGAGGTTGTACAGGCACACGGTCTGGAGGTGGAGTACGAACTGACAGGTGAAGAAGGTCCGGAACATGATAAGAAGTTTCATGTAATTGCAAAAGCAGGGGATTTATTTGTGGTAAAAGGCACGGGACATACCAAAAAAGCGGCGCAGCAGCAGGCGGCATACAACGCTCTGCTTCATTTGAAAAAGAATGGAACACAATTTATGCCGAAAGGAAAGTAATCAATGTATTTAAAAAGTATAGAGGTGCAGGGCTTTAAGTCTTTTGCCAATAAAATTGTTTTTGATTTCCACAACGGAATCACGGGCATTGTAGGACCGAACGGTTCGGGAAAAAGTAACGTTGCCGATGCGGTCCGCTGGGTACTGGGTGAACAAAGTGCCAAGCAGCTGCGTGGTTCTAAAATGGAAGATGTTATTTTTGCGGGAACAGAGGCAAGAAAGCCGGTCGGGTTTGCGTATGTATCTATTACACTGGATAATGCAGACCATGCACTGCCGGTTGAATATGATGAGGTTACGGTGACAAGAAGGGTGTACCGTTCCGGTGAGAGTGAATACCAGATGAACGGACATAACTGCCGTCTGAAAGATATTTCAGAGCTGTTTTACGATACCGGTATCGGAAAAGAAGGCTACTCTATTATCGGACAGGGGCAGATTGACAAGATTTTAAGCGGTAAACCGGAAGACCGCCGTGAGCTGTTTGACGAAGCGGCAGGAATCGTGAAATTTAAGCGCAGAAAAGCTTCGGCACAGAAAAAACTTGACAGCGAGCGCGCCAATCTGGTACGTGTCAACGACATTTTGTCCGAACTGGAAAAGCAGGTCGGACCGTTGGAAAAGCAGTCCGAAAAGGCAAGACAGTATTTAAAATTAAAGGAAGAATTAAAAATTCTGGATGTCAATGGCTTTTTGCTTGAAACGGACAAGTTAAAGGCAGATTTAAAGGGGCTGGAAGATAAGCTTGCCATTGCGGATTCGGATCTAGCACAGGCAAAGGAAAGCTATGAGGCGACCAAGGCAGAGTATGAGAAAGCCGAGGAAGAATTAAACCGGATTAATGAGCAGATTGAAACACACAATACGCAGCTTTCAGAAAAAGAACTGACAAGACAGCGTCTGACCGGTGAAATTCAGGTTTTTGAAGAACAGATAAAGACGATTCAGGTCAATGCAGCACACTATCAGCAGCGTATGACTGCCATTGAAAATGAAACAGCACACAAAAATACGGAGATTGATGGATTAAACAAGCAAAAGGAAGAACTTTCGGGGCAGCTTGCAGCTTATGGCAGTAAGCAGGAAGAAGCACAGAGGGTTCATGAAGAAATTCTCGCGGAGATTGAACGCATAACGGCAGAGATTGAAAACCGCCAGAATTCCATTTTTGAGATTTTAAACGAAAAATCAACGATTAATGCGGATAATCAGAAATATAAGACGATGCTTGAACAGCTCAACATCCGCAAGGCGGAATTAAGCAGCCGCATTATCCGCGGAAAGAGTGAAGAAAGTGCGCAGGATTCGGTAATCCGCACACAGACAGGACAGCTTGATACAGCCAATGAAGCGATAAAGAAGCTGACGGAACAGATTGAACAGGGTAATGCGGAGGTTGTCCGTTTAAAAGAGCAGATTGCCAAAGGCAGCTCTGAGATTGATAAAAAACAGCAGCAGTATCACAGGGAAAAGTCCAGACTGGAATCGCTTGTCAACATTACGGAGCGGTATGACGGCTACGGCAACAGTATCCGTAAAATCATGGAATTAAAGGAACAGCGTCCGGGCATTTTAGGTGTTATTGCAGATATTGTAAAAGTAGAAAAACAATACGAAACAGCAATCGAAACGGCACTGGGCGGAACAATCCAGAACATTGTTACGGATAATGAAAATACGGCAAAGGATTTGATTGCCTATTTAAAGCAGAACCGTTTCGGACGTGCAACATTTCTTCCGCTTTCGGCAATTCAGGTGCGCAATACCTTAGAGGGCGAGCCGTGCATGAAAGAAAAAGGCGTTATCGGTGCGGCAAGTGATTTGGTACGCGTTTCATTTGAATATGAAAAGCTGGCAAAATACCTGCTTGGCAGAATTCTTGTCGTTGACAATATTGACAATGCGCTTGCAATTGCAAGAAAGTACAGACATTCGTTAAGAATCGTAACACTGGAGGGTGAACAGCTTAATCCTGGCGGTTCCATGACAGGTGGTGCATTTAAAAATTCAAGTAATCTTCTGGGACGAAGAAGAGAAATTGAAGAATTAAAAGCTGCGGTATCGGCAGTCAGCGCAGAGATTACAAAGTCCAAGGAACAGGTTGCAGGGCTTCGCGCAGAGCTGGCAGAAGTGCGTCAGGCATTAGAGCAGAGCAATAAGCAGATGCGTGAGGAGCAGCTTTCCAAAAACACGGCAGAGTTAAATCTCAGACAGTCCATTAACAAAAAGAAAGAAATTATTGCTTCTTACAGTGATGCATCGGAAGAGGCTGCAAAGCTGGAAAAAGAGATTTTAGAGATTGATGAGAGTTTAAGCCATGTCAGCGGTAGCCTTGCAATGCTGGACACACAGAATGAAACGTCACAGAAAGAAATTGACGAACTGACAAAGCAGTTAGAGGAAGCAAAGCAAAAGGAAAGCAGCCATACCGAAAATACGCAGGCAATCAATATCCAGTATTCGGCAACAGTACAGAAGGATACCTTTATCAGTGAAAATATTGCCCGGCTTCAGGCGGAAATTGAACATTCTGAAGTGGAAAAACAGCAGCTTTCTGAGAATCTTTCCACAACCAATGTAGAAATTGAGCAGAAGCACCGTCAGATTGAATCAGTCAAAGGACAGATTGAACAGGCACAAAAGGATGCGGAAGCGATACAGGCGCAGGTGTCCGAATACAGAAAGCAGCGCGAAGAAGCTAATACGAAAAATAAGGCATTTTTTGAAAAGCGCGAGCAGTTAAACGAACAGATTGCTGCACTGGATAAAGAAAGCTACCGTCTGGCTTCACAGCAGGAAAAGTTAAACGAAGCCAATGATTCCCTCGTGGATTACATGTGGAATGAGTACGAGCTGACTTATAGTTACGCACTGGAGCTGCGCGATGAAACCATGGAGAATCTCGGTGAAATCAAGAGGCAGATTCACAGCCTGAAATCCGATATCCGCGGTCTTGGTGATGTCAATGTCAATGCGATTGAAGAATACAAAGAAGTGAATGAACGCTACATCTTTTTAAAGACACAGCATGACGATCTGATTACGGCGGAGCAGTCACTGATTCAGGTCATTGAAGACCTTGATACCGGTATGCGGATTCAGTTTGAGGAAAAATTCAAGGAAATCAAAACTGAATTTAATAAGGTATTCCAGGAGCTGTTTGGCGGCGGACGCGGTACGATTGAACTTGTGGAGGGTGAAGATATTCTTGAAGCAGGCATTGTGATTATTTCACAGCCGCCGGGAAAAAAATTACAGAATATGATGCAGCTTTCCGGTGGAGAAAAAGCACTGACGGCAATTTCACTGCTGTTTGCCATTCAGAATTTAAAACCGTCACCGTTTTGTCTGCTTGATGAAATTGAAGCTGCACTGGATGATTCCAATGTCGGCAGATATGCGAACTATCTGCATAAGCTGACGAAGCATACGCAGTTTATCGTCATTACACACAGACGCGGTACAATGGCAGCGGCAGACCGTCTTTATGGTATCACCATGCAGGAAAAGGGTGTTTCAGCACTGGTTTCTGTGGATTTGATTGCAGACGATCTGGAAAAAGAAAAACCGGCTTCATAAAAAAGCAAAAATAAAGAATAAAAAATCAGATAAAGAAAAGAGGGAAGGTATGGGATTATTCAGTAAATTAAAGGAAGGTCTGACAAAGACCAGGGATAATATCGTATCGGGCATTGATTCGGTATTCAGCGGATTTTCATCAATTGATGATGACTTTTACGAAGAACTTGAAGAAACGATGATTATGGGCGACATGGGTGTGCGTGCCACCGAAGAAATCATCGAGGAATTAAAGCAGAAGGTCAAGGAAAACAAAGTTAAAGACCCACAGGCGTGCAGACAGCTTCTGATTGATACAATCCGCGAAAAAATGGATCTGGGTGAAAATGCGTATGAATTTGAAAACCGCAAATCCATTGTTATGCTGATTGGTGTCAACGGTGTCGGAAAGACAACGTCTGTCGGAAAGCTTGCGGGACATTTAAAGGCGATGGATAAAAAAGTTGTAATGGCGGCGGCGGACACTTTCCGTGCGGCGGCGATTGAACAGCTTACAGAATGGGCAAACCGTACAGGCTGTGATATCATTGCACAGAGTGAGGGGTCTGACCCGGCGGCAGTCATTTTTGACTCCATTGCCGCTGCAAAAGCCAGAAATGCCGATGTACTGCTCTGCGATACGGCAGGACGTCTGCACAACAAAAAAAATCTGATGGAAGAACTTCGTAAGATTGACAGAGTAATTGAAAGAGAGTATGCTGATGCGTATAGAGAAAATCTTATTGTACTGGATGCCACAACCGGTCAGAATGCACTGTCACAGTTAAAAGAGTTTAAAGAAGTGACGGATATTACAGGTATTATTCTTACTAAAATGGACGGAACGGCAAAGGGCGGCATCGCTGTTGCTATTCAGGCAGAATACGGTATTCCTGTAAAATATATCGGTGTCGGCGAAAAAGTAGAAGATTTACAGAAGTTCGATTCCAATACATTTGTCAATGCATTATTTGACGTGGCAGAAAGTGAATAAAGATTACAAACAGCAAGAGAATGGAGAAGGTTATGGAAAAATTAACATTACAGAAATTTGAAGAAGCAGCGGAAAAAGTAAAAGAAGTTACCTTGCAGACGAATCTTGTATACAGCGAGTATTTCAGCGCACAGTCCGGCAACAAAGTATATTTAAAGCCGGAAAATATGCAGTACACAGGTGCTTACAAGGTACGTGGTGCATATTATAAAATCAGCACCATGTCAGAAGAGGAACGTAAAAAAGGTTTAATTACCGCATCAGCCGGCAACCATGCGCAGGGTGTTGCTTACGCTGCAAAGAAGTACGGTGTTAAGGCAACTGTTGTTATGCCGACAACAACACCACTTATCAAAGTAAACAGAACCAAGGGATATGGTGCAGAGGTTGTATTATATGGTAATGTATACGATGAAGCCTGTGAATACGCATTAAAGCTTGCAAAAGAACAGGGACTTACATTTGTACATCCGTTTGATGATTTAGATGTTGCAACAGGACAGGGTTCTATCGCTATGGAAATCATCAAAGAACTGCCGACAGTAGATTATATCTTAGTACCAATCGGCGGCGGCGGACTTGCAACCGGTGTATCAACACTTGCAAAGCTGCTCAATCCGAATATTAAGGTTATCGGTGTAGAACCGGCCGGCGCAAACTGCCTTCAGGAATCCATTAAGGCAGGGAAAGTCGTAACACTGCCGACAGTCAGCACAATCGCAGACGGTACGGCCGTAAAGACACCGGGTACAAAGCTGTTCCCATATTTACAGAAGAACCTCGATGACATCATCACCGTACCGGACGAAGATTTAATCGTAGCGTTCCTTGATATGGTAGAAAACCACAAAATGGTTGTTGAAAATTCAGGTCTTTTAACCGTAGCGGCTGTAAAGCAGTTAAATGTAAAGGGCAAGAAGATTGTATCCATCCTTTCAGGCGGAAATATGGACGTTATTACCATGTCATCTGTTGTACAGCAGGGACTTGTCCAGAGAAGCCGTATCTTTACCGTATCCGTACTTCTTCCGGACAGACCGGGCGAACTGGTGCGCGTAGCTTCCATCATTGCAGAAGCCAACGGCAATGTTATTAAACTGGAACACAATCAGTTTGTCAGCATCAATCGTAAAGCGACTGTAGAACTTCGTATTACAATCGAAGCTTTCGGACACGAACACAAAGAAGAAATCGTAGAAAAGCTTGAAAAAGCCGGACTGCGTCCAAGAATTGTAAAGGTCAATATCTAAGAAGAAATTTCGATTAGAATAAAAAGATATACAGATGTATGAACATAGCCCCGCCGTTT
>OJNJ01000614.1_pt1 | contig 20613 bp, 18 predicted proteins | sample 1597491 | NCBI WGS metagenome assembly OJNJ01 (sample SAMEA2452132, study PRJEB22498) | human gut metagenome | biome: human feces; feature: human gut; material: feces | place: Australia | collected 2012 | reverse complement strand
AAAGCTGCGATGAGGCAGAAAAGGAATGTATCTACCAGGCAAGTTACAAAGGCTATCAGACCGTGATGAAATGGGTCCCGATCCTGACGTTTGTGGCGCTGATCCTGCATATGTTTTTTGATACGGGGATCCTTGCCATCGTGATGACGTCAGTGATCTGGCTGGTAACATCGGTGACATACTGTAGAGCGTGTCTGCAGAACAAGGGAGAAAAACTGAGCAAATAAAAAAGATAACATCCTGTACGGAGAGAATGGAAAGCGTTTTTTTCGCACAGGATTTTTTGTGTAAAAATACTGAAATTAAACACAGATACAGAAAAATATGGTAAAATTTGCAGTAAGGAATTCTGTGCAAAAAAAGAAAATGATATTTGGCACAGAAGGGGATTTTTACAGCAATATACCAAGGAGGAGAAGAAAAATATGGACAGAGCGCAGGCAAGAAAAAAAGCAGAAGCCCTGGTAGCAAAAATGACCATCGAGGAGCGGGCTGGACAGCTCAAATACGATGCCCCGGCGATTGAACGGCTGGGAATTCCGACCTATAACTGGTGGAATGAGGGTATCCATGGGCTTGCACGAAGCGGTGTTGCCACCATGTTTCCACAGGCAATAGGTCTTGCGGCTATGTTTGACACCGACCTTGTGTTCAAAGTGGCAGATATAACCTCTACAGAAGCTCGTGCCAAGTATAATGAGTATTCAAAGCGTGATGACAGGGATATATACAAAGGTCTTACCCTTTGGGCACCTAATATAAATATTTTCAGAGATCCACGCTGGGGCAGAGGTCATGAGACTTACGGTGAAGACCCTTATCTTACCGCAGAGTGCGGCAAGGCATATGTAAAAGGCTTGCAGGGCAGTGGCAAGGTACTGAAAACTGCCGCTTGTGCAAAGCATTTTGCAGTACATAGCGGACCGGAGGCTGTTCGCCATGAATTTAATGCAGAGGTTAATTGGAAAGACCTTGAAGAGACCTATCTTTATGCCTTTGAGGAGCTTGTGAAAAACGCAAAGGTCGAGGGTGTAATGGGTGCTTATAATCGTGTGAATGGCGAGCCGTCATGTGCTAGTGAGTTTCTAATGGGCAAGCTCGACAAATGGGGTTTTGATGGCTATTTTGTTTCTGATTGCTGGGCAATAAGGGATTTCCACGAACACCATATGGTGACGTCTTCTCCTGTAGAGTCGGCCGCAATGGCACTTAAAGCAGGTTGTAATGTGAACTGCGGTTGTACGTATGTACACCTGCTTTCTGCTCTTGACAAGGGGCTTGTGACAGAAGATGAAATCCGGGCTTCCTGTGTTGCTCTTATGAGAACTCGCATAAGACTTGGTATGTTTGACAAGTCAACGGAATATGACAACATACCATACAGCGTTGTTTCTTGCCATGAGCATAAAGCTGTATCCTACCAGTGTGCAGTGAAGTCCATGGTGTTGCTCAAAAACAAGGGTATTCTTCCGCTTGACAAAAAATCAATATCAACTATCGCTGTAATAGGTCCAAATGCGGACAGCAGAGCGGCTCTCGAGGGCAATTATAACGGCACAGCCGACAGGTATGTTACTTTCCTTGAGGGTATCGAGGACGCATTTGAGGGCATGGTGCTTTATGCTGAAGGCTGTCACTTGTATAAGGACAGAGTATCGGGTCTTGCACAGGCAGGGGATAGATACGCTGAAGCTGAGGCGGCAGCGGCAAATTCTGATGTTGTGATACTTTGCGTTGGTCTTGATGCCACTATTGAGGGCGAGGAGGGCGACACAGGTAATGAGTTTTCATCGGGTGACAAGAACGATCTAAGACTTCCTGAAAGTCAGCGCGAGCTTATAAAGCGTGTCGCAAAGATCGGCAAGCCTATGATAGTGGTATGTGCGGCAGGAAGCTCAATAAACATCGAGCATGATTGTGACGCTCTTATCCACGCATGGTATCCAGGCTCAGAGGGCGGCAAGGCTATTGCGGATATTATTTTTGGTAAAGTGTCGCCATCAGGAAAACTGCCTGTTACATTCTATAATAGCGCCGACAAGCTGCCTTGCTTTACTGATTATGCTATGTCTGATAGAACATATAGGTACACGAGAGATAACATTCTTTATCCATTCGGCTATGGCCTTACTTATGGAGATGTTGTTGTTACATCGCTTAGTTATGACGATGGCAAAGTCAATGTAGAGGTAGAAAATAACGGTGCCGATACATGTGATGTTATCGAACTTTACATTAAATCACATTGTGATAATGCTCCGGCTTATCCTGTGCTGTGCGGTTTCAAGAGGATTTTTGTCAAAAAAGGTGAAAAGCTTGATGTTGAGATCGAAATACCTGACAAAGCTTTCACAACAGTGTCAGATATCGGCGAGAGAAAACAGTTTGCAAAGGAATTCACCCTCTATGTTGGTACGCATCAGCCTGATGAACTCAGTTGTCAGCTTAGTGGTACAAACTGTATGAGTATCGAGATAGAACGATAATGAAAAGAGATCTTACAAACGGCAGTATCATAAGCTTGCTTCTTGCTTATTTCAAGCCCGATGATACTGGAAAATCTGCTCCAGCAGGTTTATAACATTGCCGACACATTTATTGTTGGCAGATTTCTTGGCTAAAACGCCCTTGCGGCTGTGGGCGGCACATACACCCTCATTACTTTTCTTTATTCGATCATAAAAGGTCTGTGCATGGGCTGTGGCTCGCTTGTTTCTTATTGTTTCGGTGAAATAAATGAACGCCGCCTGAAAGGCTGTCTGAACATATCATTTCTGATGATAGGCTCTGTTACTTTGGTGACAGAGCCTATCACATTGTGCTTTTCCAATGAGATTTTGAAACTTTCGCATACTCCAATGAAAATAATGTTGTTGACATCTGATTATGTTAGAATTATCCTGTCAGGTGTGGGACTTTGCTTTTACACTCTTGCCAAAGAACCTCTTTTGCGACTATCCTTCAAGAAAAAATCTTGGAAGGATTGCAGTTTTGGTGAAGTGGTGCGAATGTCGACCACTGCCTCAGTTCAGCAATCTGTCATGAATTTCGGCATACTTATGATACAAGGACTGGTAAATAGTTTTGGAACAACTGTAATGGCGGCTTTTACAGTAGCCGTTCATAATTGTTAAATTAAGCTGTCAGCTTATATGATTTTCCAACAAATACTTGGCTGATTTAGTTTATCTTATTGTATGTTATAACAAAAAACCATTTTTTTGTTGAAATACAAAAAAACGTATCGTTTAAAGTTGACTTTTTGAATAGAATGTGATAAAATTATTATTGTACGGTTTATTTTTTTGGAAAATAACGAAAATATCAACAACAGGGTGAATAATTCAAATGAAAAAAAATTACACTATCAAGGATCTTCTGGTACTTCTTCTCGGAAAGGTTTGGTATATCGTTGCCGCTTCAATAGTGTGTGCGATACTGGCCCTTTTCGTATCAAAATTTGTTATGAGTAAGCAGTATCAGTCACACGTTTCAATGTATGTTAAAAGTGCTGATAATCAGTCAACGGGTCAGGATAAGACTAATGTTGACTTACAGGATATTAACGCTTCAAAGTCATTGGTACAGACCTATATTGTTATACTTACTGATGACCCGGTAATGAACGAGGTAAGCGATAAGCTTCTTGAGATGTATACTCCTGAACAGCTTGCTCCTTATTTTACTGTAACAAGCGGCAGGGTTTCAAATGACGGCCTGAGAAATGCTTATAGCATGACTGCTGTAAATCAGACAGAGGTACTTCAGATAACTGCCACAACAACCAATGCAAAGCTTTCTTCTGACCTTTGTAACATCATGGCTGACGTCGCTCCAAGCTTTCTTATAAGAGTTATCGGTGCAGGCTCAGTTGAAAAGATAGGTGATGCTGAAGTTTACAATACACCTGTTTCTCCTAACACCACTAAAAATGTTGCCCTTGGCTTTGTTGGTGGCTTGATGGTGGCTGTTCTAGTGATACTTGTTATCGACTTCTTCGACAACACTGTAAAGAATTCTGATGAGCTTGGCGACATTTATCAGAAGCCTATCGTTGGTGAGATAATGAATATTGGCGGAAAGACTTCTAAAAAGGATGAAGGTTCTTCTGCTGACAGAAAAAAACAGCTTCTGTTCAATAATAAGGATATACCGTTTAATATTGTAGAGAACTACAAAACAATGCGTACAAATCTTATGTTTACACTTTCTACAACACGAAATAAGATAGTTGTCGTTTCTAGCCCTAATCCAAGTGAGGGTAAGTCTGTAACAGTTGCAAACCTTGCAGCTTCAATGGCTGAAACAGAAAATAAGGTTCTTCTTATTGACGCTGATATGAGAAGACCTGTTCAGCACAGAAACTTCAAGTTAAAAAACAATGTTGGACTTTCAACAATACTGAGTGGTGAAAGCACATTTGATAAGTGTGTGCATGAAACCAAGAATGGCAATTTTGCTGTTCTTACATCAGGCGTTTTGCCTCCAAACCCGTCAGAGCTTCTTGCTTCTGAGAAAATGCGTGAATTGCTTGAATATGTTCAGCATAAGTATGATTATGTTATTGTCGACGGAACCCCACTGCTTCCTGTAACTGACGTAATGAGCCTTGCGGACGAGGTCGCAGGCGTTCTTCTCATTGCAAAATATGGAAGAACTACATATCAGGAAATAGAGGAGTCTATGAAGAAGCTTGAGATAGGCGATTGCAATCTGCTTGGTTTCGTTCTTAATGATATTTCCGCAAAGAACGGTTCTCATTACGGATACAAGTATAGCTACAAGTATAAATATGACTACAGCTATAAATACGGTGGGAAGGATACTTCTGCCGAAAGTTAAATGACATGGAGATGTTAGATTGACTACCGATTATCACAGCCACATACTGCCGAATATTGATGACGGCTCTGACAGCATCAAAACATCACTTAAAATGATAAAAATGATGAAACAGCAGGGCGTAGGTATAATTGTTGCAACACCGCATTTTTATATGCACAGGGAAGCTTCTTTAGACAGTTATCTTGTCAAACGGCAAAATGCTTATGAGAAGCTCATGGCGGCTGACCCTGCCGTGAAGGATATACATATTGGTGCTGAGGTGGCTATAGAAAAGGGTATCAGCGTATTAGGAGAACTTGAAAAGCTGTGTATCAGCGGAACAAGACTTATTCTTCTTGAACCACCATTCACTCAGTATAACAGTTGGATCGTCGAGGAGATAGACGAGATAGCAAATTCTCGAAGGCTTATTCCGATAATCGCCCATGTACATAGATATATGGGCGTTTATTCAAAGTCAGATCTGGAAAGTCTGATGTCTGTGGATACAGTTTTTCAGATAAATGCAGAAGCTTTTGAGCATTTTTCCACTAGACGTTTTGTTAATAAGCTTATTTCAAGTGGCAGAGATTTTGTCTTTGGAAGCGATGCTCATAATCTTGATGATAGAAAACCTAATTTTGATCTTATAGCTAAAAGATCTGGAAGTGAAAATATAAGACGTTCTGATAAAGTACTCATGTCTGCTATGGCTGACGAAGAAAGAATGTTTGCTTTTTAAGTATAGAAAAAATATTGATGATATTATAAATAGCCTGCACTGTGCCATTGAGGGGTGGCCATGGTGTGATCTTATTCATTGCTTTAATTGAGCGGAGGTATGTTTTATTTATGGAGAAAACAAGTGAAAACACAGTTCAGGTGTGGAAAAACAAAAAGATAAAACATTGGATGCTTATTGCATTCTTTCTGTGTTTCTATGATATTGTTGCCGTAAATCTATCCTACATTTTCGGACTTTTCATCAGATTTGACCTTACTTTTTCTGCAATACCAAAGGAGTATATGCTTGCCTATGTAAAGTTTGCTCCAATATATACAGCTTTTTGTGTTGTGGTGTTTTTTGTGTTCAAGCTTTATAATAGTTTGTGGAGATTTGCTAGCATTGGCGAACTGTCAAGGATATTTTTGGCCTCGATAGTTACTACCATATTCCAGGCTGTGGGTATAACATTACTCTTCATGAGAATGCCTGTGGCTTACTATATAGTAGGAGCGGGAACTCAGTTCGTGCTTATAACAGCAGTGCGTTTTGCCTATAGATATATCACCCTTTTAAGAGCAAAACAGGTAACAAATCAGGTGGCAGTGCATAATGCAATGGTCATTGGTGCAGGTGCTTCGGGTCAGATGATTCTTAAAGAGCTTACGATGTCAGAACGTGCAAATGCAAGACCACTCTGCATAATCGATGATAACCCAAATAAGTGGGGAAGAAATATCGGAGGCGTTCCTATCGTCGGTGGCCGTGATTGCATTATGGAAAGCGTCAAAAAGTATAATATTGATCAGATCCTTTTTGCAATTCCAACTGCATCACCTGAGAACAAAAGGGATATCCTTAATATTTGTAAGGAGACAGGCTGTGAGATGAAACAGCTTCCGGGCGTTTATCAGATAACAAATGGTGAGGTGCTTCTCAGCAAGATGAAGCCTGTTGCAGTCGAGGATCTGCTTGGAAGAGAGCCTATCAGAGTAAACATGGACGAGATATTCCAGCACCTTAAGGGTAAGACCATATTGGTAACAGGTGGCGGTGGCTCTATCGGAAGCGAGCTTTGCCGACAGATAGCAGGTCATGAGCCTAAACAGCTTATCATATTTGACATTTATGAAAACAATGCTTATGAAATAGAGCAGGAGCTTAAACGTAAATATGGCAGTAAACTCAATCTTGTGACGCTTATCGGCTCTGTTCGTGACAGCAGACGTATCAATGACGTTTTTGAAAAATACAAGCCTGATATCGTTTATCACGCTGCAGCACATAAGCACGTTCCGCTTATGGAAACAAGCCCTAATGAGGCTATCAAAAACAATGTTGTTGGTACATACAAGACAGCCTATGCCGCTTTGAAGCATGGCACAAAGAGGTTTGTGCTTATAAGCACTGATAAGGCTGTAAACCCGACTAATATTATGGGTGCAAGTAAAAGACTCTGCGAAATGGTCATCCAGAGCATGGACGCTATCAGCAAGGCAGGCAGAACAGATCTTCTACCTATGCTCCATGCACACGTTGATGAAATGACAGACGGTATGCTTGAGAACGATCCGATGGACGAGATAGCTGTTGATAATATAGAGAGCAGTGAATCGATTAAGATCGAAAGCGTTGGCAATAAGGACAGAAATGGCACACAGTTTGTTGCAGTTCGTTTTGGAAACGTTCTTGGAAGCAACGGCTCTGTAATCCCACTGTTCAAAAAGCAGATAGAAGCAGGCGGTCCTGTTACTGTTACTCACCCTGATATCATAAGATATTTCATGACTATACCTGAGGCTGTGAGCCTTGTTCTTCAGGCAGGCACATACGCATGGGGCGGCGAGATATTTGTCCTTGATATGGGTGCGCCTGTGAAGATAGACACACTTGCGAGAAATCTTATCAGACTTTCAGGATATAAGCCTGATGTAGATATTAAAATAGTTTACTCAGGTCTGCGTCCTGGCGAGAAGCTTTTTGAGGAGAAGCTTATGGCAGAGGAGGGCATGATGAAAACGGATAATGAGCTTATCCATATCGGAAAGCCTATACCGTTTGACACAGAAACGTTCCTTGGTCAGCTTGGAGAACTTGCTCGTGCAAGCTATAACAATGACGAAAATATCGTTGAAATGGTCGAAAAGATCGTTCCAACATTCAGTCCTGTAGGTGATAAACCAACAGGTAATGAAAAATATGGCAGAAACGCTGTTGCAGTTTCTGCGACAAAATAATAAAAGATCCATATTTCAGCACTGCGGGGATTTCTGCGGTGCTGTTTTTATGCCTAAAATTTCACACTTTTTCTTGATGCTACTTGAAAAAAGGCTGTTTATGTGGTATAATGAATAATGAATGTAAATTTGCGTAAAGGACTATTTCTATATGAAAAAATGGAGAATAAACAGACCTGACCCTGTGAAAACTGCAGAGTTTATGAACAAGTGTGACTTGAAAAGCCTTACCCTAGACGTTATGACTTCAAGGGGTTTCACTGACTTTGACAGCCTTGCTGATTTTTTTAAAGGCGAAGAACTTAGTGATCCTTTTCTTATAAAGGATATGGCTATAGCCGCCGAGGTGATAAACAAGGCGGTTGATCAGTATGACCTTATTTGTATTTACGGTGACTATGACTGCGATGGAGTTACGTCAACCACTATACTTTACAACTATCTTGAAAGCATGGGCGCAAACATTATGTACTATATTCCTGAGCGTGATGCTGGATATGGCATGAACATGGAAGCTATTGAAATGCTTGCAGAAAAGGGTGTTAAGCTTATCGTCACTGTGGATAACGGTATTTCTGCGGTTGAGGAAGCTGAGCGTATTGCAGAGCTTGATATGGAACTTGTTATCACAGATCACCACCAGCCGCCTGAGAAGCTTCCGAGGGCAAGGGCTATCGTTAATCCGCATCGTGCAGATTGTCCTTCGTCATACAAAGACCTTGCAGGAGTTGGTGTAGCTTTCAAGCTTTGTGCTGCACTTGACGGCGGCAGTTATGACACTGTTATGGAACAGTATGCCGACATTTGTGCTATCGGTACAGTTGCGGACGTTGTGCCACTCACAGGGGAAAACAGAACTATTGTCAAGCGTGGTCTTGAATATCTTGCAAACACCGAAATATTGGGACTAAACTATCTTATAGATAAAGCAAAGCTTGATAGAAATGCTCTTGACTCAACAGGCATTGCTTTTAGGATTGCCCCTGTTATAAACGCTTCGGGTAGATTTGGCTCACCACTTACAGCGGTAAAAACACTTCTCAGCGAAGACCCGGAGGACGCTGAAAATTATGTTGACACTCTTTTAAATCTTAACGCCCAGCGCAAGCAGACGGAAACAGAGATAATGACAGAAATAGTAAACCATATAAACGCTCACCCTGAAACTCTTGACCATAGAGTGCTTGTGCTTTCAGGCAAGGGCTGGCACCATGGAGTTATTGGTATTGTTTCTTCACGCATTTTGGAATTTTACGGAAAGCCGAATGTTATAATCTCCATTGATGATGATGGAAACGCACGAGGCTCTGCGAGAAGCGCAAAGGGCTTCAATATATTCAAGTGTTTTCAGCATTGCGGAGAGCTGCTTGATAAATTTGGTGGACATGAGTGTGCAGGAGGTCTGTCGCTGAAGGCTGAGAACATCGAAAAGTTCACTCAAATGGTGTATGAATACAGCGATCCTATGGAGAAATTCCCTAGCGTTGAGCTTATAGCGGATAAGCTTCTTATGCCGCAGGATATCAACCTTGATAATGTAAAGGGTCTTGCCGCAATGGAGCCTTTTGGTGCAGAGAACCCTGCTCCAGTTTTTGCAATGCTTGGAGTAAGAGTAGATAAGATAATACCGCTGTCACAGGGCAAGCATACAAAGATCGAGTTTTCATACGGAAGCTATAGAGGACAGGCTCTTATTTTCTCCCTTGCACCTGAAAAAGCTTGTTTCGCAGTTGGCGATAAGCTTGATATGCTCGTGGAGCTTGGAATAAATGTGTTCAATAACCGTGAGTCCATATCCATAAGAGTTATCGACCATAGATTGAGTGGAGTAAAGCAGGAAAGATATTTTGCGGCAAAGGATTGTTATGAAAAGCTTATGCGCGGGGAACAGCTTCCTGCAAGTTTTATAAGAAAAATAATCCCGACAAGGCAGGAGCTTATCGGTGTATATAAATACATAAGTGCAGTTAAGAATATTACGTTGGATAATCTTTTCATGAAAATATCAGGCGATAGCATGAATTATTGCAAACTGCATATTTGCGTTGATATTTTCCGTGATAAGGGTCTTATCGAGTTCAGACCCGAAACTATGAAAATAAGCTACGTTGTGCCGAAACAAAAGGTAAATCTTGAGGACTCCGAAACTCTTGTTAAGCTGAATGAAATGCTTGGAAAGGCAGGTAACTAAAATGTCAGATAAAGAGAATATTTTGCTTGATCCTGCTGAAATGGATAAGATAGAAAATATGCCTGAGATAAAAACTGTCAGTGAAGAAAATCTTCCTGCCGAATTCGAGGTTAAAGAGCAGTTTGAAGAAAAGCCTGCTCCTACGGCTTCGCCTGACTATACCGACGCTGTGCCTGAAGCTTCAAAGCCTGAGCATATAGGTGAGAGGTTGGTGTGTTCTATTGATGCACTTATTCAGAAAATACTTGATGGCGAGAGGCAGTACGATCTGTCAAAAATCGTTTCCGCCTATGAACTTGCTGAAAAGTATCATCACAATCAGAAAAGAGAGTCTGGCGAGCCGTATATAACCCACCCGCTATCTGTTGCATATATTCTTTTGGAGCTTGGCATGGATACTGATACTATTTGTGCAGCACTTCTTCATGACGTTGTGGAGGACACTCCATGCACTCTTGAAGAATTACAGAAGAATTTTGGCTCAGACGTTGCAATGCTTGTAAATGGCGTTACAAAGCTGAAAAAGGTAGAAACTTTCACCAAAGACGAGCAGAAAGCCGAGAATATCAGAAAAATTCTTCTTGCAATGAGCGAGGATATTCGTGTTATTATCATAAAGCTTGCAGATAGACTTCATAATATGCGTACTCTTAATTATTGCAAAGATTCAAAACGCAGAACTATCGCCCATGAAACAATGAACATCTATGCACCGATAGCTCACCGCCTTGGAATACGCTCAATTAAAGATGAGTTTGAAGATCTTGCTTTTTACTATCTTGATCCTTATGCTTATGCCGAGATAGACGAGCAAATGCAGCTAAGAAAGGGCAGCCGTGAACAGCTTGTTGAAAACATCAAGCACAAGATACATGACAGGCTTGAAAAGGATTTTGACCCTGTTCCCCTTATTGAGGGTCGAGTTAAAAGCAATTATGGTATTTATAAAAAGGTATATCGAGACGGCAAGGAGATAGACCAGATATATGATCGCTATGCCGTAAGAATTATCGTCAATACAGTTACCGAGTGCTATAACGTACTTGGCATAATCCACGATATGTTCAGACCTATCCCAAATAGATTTAAGGATTATATTTCCACGCCTAAGGCTAATATGTATCAATCTCTTCACACAACTGTTATCGGCAGAGAGGGAATACCTTTCGAGGTTCAGATAAGAACATGGGAAATGCACAGAACGGCTGAATATGGTATCGCCGCCCACTGGAAATACAAAGAGGGCGTAAGGGGTAGCTCAAAGGACGATCAGCGCCTTGCATGGATAAGACAGATAATCGAGTCGCAGCAGGAGTCAAACGACGTTGAGGAGATAGTAAGGGCTATCAAAAATGACCTTGCCCCTGAGGACGTTTTTGCTTTCACTCCAAAGGGCGATATGATAACACTGCCTGTTGGATCAACTGTTATCGACTTTGCTTACGCTATCCACACACAGGTGGGTCATAAGATGTGCGGCGCAAAGGTAGACAAGAAAATGGTGTCTTATGATTATCAGATAAAAACAGGCGAGATAATCGAGATACTTACTACCAACGTTGAAGGTCATGGTCCAAGCCGTTCATGGCTTAATATCTGCAAGACCAATGAAGCCAAATCCAAGATACGTTCATGGTTCAAAAAGGAAAGACGAGAGGAAAACATCTTTGAGGGAAGAAATGCTCTTGAAAGAGAGTTCCGCAGAAATAATATAAGAGTGCCTGAGGAAGAACTCGAGGACTTTCTCAAAATGGATATGCACAGACACAGTTGTGATACTCTTGATGATTTCTTTGCAGCCATAGGTTACGGTGGTGTTCAGCTTTCAAAGGTGATGCAAAGGCTGAAATCTGAGTATAATAAGAAATATGGTGAAAAGGCTCAGCCTGATACTTCTGACCTTGAAAATAAGATAAAGACTTCCAAAAATTCCACCGGTGTTATCGTTGACGGCATCGACAACTGCGCTATCAAGTTTGCACAGTGCTGCAATCCGCTTCCAGGTGACGAAATAGTCGGCTTTATCACGAGAGGTCATGGCATATCCGTGCATAAAAAGGATTGCGTGAACTATCTTTCGCAGAAAGATGATCCTGAAAATGCCGCTCGTTGGATAAATGTTAAGTGGGAAAGTTCTGAAAAGCATACGGGCTATTTCAAGTGTACTTTGGATATCGTTGCGGTTGACAGAATAGGTCTGCTGGCAGACGTTTCGTCAGCGCTTGCAATGATTAATATTTTTATCTATGAGTCAACCTCAAGGGAACTGAAAAACGGCAATGCAATGCTTTCCGTAACTGTCAGCATTGCAGGAATGGAACAGCTCAACAATGTTATAAACAAGCTTCAGAAAATAAAGAACGTTATTTCTGTTGAAAGAAGCGGTAAATAAGAAAGGACAGATAATGAAAATATATAGGCTCAAACCATTGAGTGTTTGTGAAACGAACAGTTATATTGTTGCAAGCGAAGAAAATAACTGCGTTCTTATCGATGCACCTGCCGACCCTGATTATATTCTCGGTGAGATAGAGAGTCACGGTCTTACGCTTAAAAAGATCTTTCTTACCCACGGTCATTTTGATCATATCGGTGCTGTGGCTGACCTTGTAGAAAAGACAGACTGTGAGGTGTATATCCACATTATGGATAAGCCTAAGCTTACAGATGACGCAGGAATGCTTGCTAATCTTTTCAGAATAAGAGGACACAGAAATTACACAGGCAAGGTCAATGTGTTTACAGAGGATGATATACTAAAGCTTGACGAGCTTGAATTTGACGTGTTGGAAACGCCAGGACATACAAGCGGTTCTGTTTGTTTCATATGCGGCATGAATATGTTTTCGGGAGATACCCTATTTTCAAGAAGTGTTGGCAGAACTGATATGCCTGATGGAAGCAGCACAGCCCTTATGAAGTCGCTTATGAAAATAGCTGATCTTGGTGGAAATCTCACTGTTTACCCAGGTCACATGAATGTCACGACACTTGACGCTGAGAGAAAGTATAACCCATATCTCAGGCAGGCTGCGGAGGCTTTGAAATGACTCTGATATTCAGCGGCAATGATTATAAATATGAGCTTGAGGGAGTAATGAAGCTTTTTATCCCTGCAACGCTTTTTACGCATATTTTTTCTGACAGCATAGATACAGAGGACGATTATGTGTTCGCTCAGAAAAAGGATAACGCTGATAATGTTTGTTTGAGCGTTAAGGTGAGATATGACGGCAAGACTTGCGAAAAAGAGGAGTTTGTGCATTTTGAAAGCGACATGGAACTTTCGCTTTCAAGACTTCTTTTTAAGGTAATGAGCGAGATAACAGGCATTGTGCCGAAATGGGGCGTTATAACGGGAATAAGACCTGTGAAGCGTGTGAATGATATGCTCAGTGAGGGCATGAACAAGGCGGAGATATTTAAAGCCATGGAGAGCAGATATCTTTGCAGCGAAGAAAAGTGCGATATTGCATACAAAACTGCTATAACCCAGAAGCCTGTCCTTGATGAGCTTGAAAAGGACAGCTTTAGTCTTTATGTGTCAGTGCCGTTTTGTCCCACAAGATGCTCCTACTGTTCTTTTGTTTCGCAATCTATCGAGGGCTGTATGAAGCTTATCCCTGAGTATGTGAACAAGCTGTGTGAGGAGATAGTTTATACTGCGAAGATAACGAAAAAGCTTGGTTTGAAGCTTGACACCGTATATTTTGGCGGCGGCACTCCTACCACGCTCACTGCTGCTCAGCTTGACAGAGTTATGAAGGTCATTGCAAACAGCTTTGATATGTCAACTGTCCGTGAATACACTGTTGAAGCGGGAAGACCTGACACCATAACTGAAGAAAAGCTGAAGGTGCTTAAAGCAAACGGCTGTGGCAGAGTATCTATAAATCCACAGACTTTGAATGACAGCGTTCTTGAGGCTATTGGCAGAAAGCACACAACTGCCCAGTTTTTTGACAGCTTTGACCTTGCAAAAAAAGTTGGTTTTGGCTCTATAAATACCGATATAATCGCAGGTCTGCCAACAGACACAGTGGAGAGCTTTGAGAATACCATTGATAAGCTTATCGAGCTTGCTCCTGAGAATATCACTGTACACACACTTTCCATAAAGCGTGCGGCTAGGCTAAATCACAGTGGTGACAGGGAAGTGCTGAAAAACCCAGCCGATAAAATGGTAGAGTATGCCACAAAAAGACTTCTTGAAAGCGGCTATCTGCCTTATTATCTCTACAGACAGAAGAATATGCTTGAAAATCTTGAAAATATAGGCTGGACAAAGCAGGGTCACGAGAGTTTGTATAATATCTATATAATGGAAGAGGTTCAGACCATACTTGCAATGGGTGCAGGTGGCTCGACAAAGCTTGTTGACAAAGAGGGCGGACGTTTGGAGCGTGTGTTCAATTACAAATTTCCGCTGGAATACAATAAGCATTTTGAGCTTATGCTTAAGCGAAAAAATGAGATAGAGGAATTTTATGCTAAAGAAAAATGAGATTATCAGGCTTGAAATAAGCGGTATGACAAATGAGGGCAACGGAGTAGGAAAGCACGAGGGCATTGCTGTTTTCGTGCCTTTTACTGTTATTGGCGACGTTATCGAATGCAGGATAGTCAAGGTCTGCAAGACGTATTGCTATGGCATTATCGAAAATATTGTAAGTGGTTCGGTTGAAAGAACGAAGAACGATTGCCCTGTGTATTCAAGGTGTGGCGGTTGTTGTTTTCGTCACATGAGCTATGAGGAAGAATGCCGTGTAAAAGAGCAGTTCATAAAGGATTCATTTGAGCGTATCGGTAAGCTTTATCCTGAATATGACAGCTTTGAGGGTTGTAAACAGCTTGTTGGCTATCGTAACAAGGCGCAGTACCCTGTAGCAGAGCAGGACGGCAGGGCAGTTTGCGGATTCTATTCAAGGCGTTCTCACCATGTATGCGATCACACCGATTGTGCATTACAGCCTGCCGTATTCAAGGCAATAGCCGATGAAATAATGGCATATGTGAACAAGCGTAAGATAAAGGCATACAACGAGGAAACGGGAAGCGGTCTGCTCAGGCATATTTATCTCAGGCGTGGCGAACACTCAGGTGAGATAATGGTCTGTCTTGTTATAACCGACCTTAAAAAGCGTGGCGTATTTGATGTGCTTGTGAGTGAGCTTTGCAAAAAATATGCTGATATAAAGAGTATAGTTTTCAATGAGAATAGCCGAAAGACCAACTGTATACTTGGACAGAAGCTTGTTACTGCGTATGGAAGCGACACGATACACGATACCATGTGTGGAAATGATATAGAGATATCACCGCTGTCATTTTATCAGGTAAATACAATTCAGGCGGAGCGGCTTTATGAAATTGCCGCAGATTATGCTCAGCTGACAGGAAAGGAAACTCTTCTTGATCTTTACTGCGGTGCAGGAACGATTGGTTTGTCAATGAGCAAAAAGGTGAAAAAGCTCGTAGGTGTTGAGATAATAGAGTCTGCAATAGACAATGCAAAACGAAATGCCGCAGCAAACAATGTCACTAATGCGGAATTTATATGTGGTGACGCAGGAAAGATAGCAGAGATACTTTACAGCCGTGGCGAACGACCAGATGTGATAATAGCTGATCCTGCAAGAAAGGGCTGCACTAGGGACGCACTGGAGTACATGGCAAAAATGTCCCCTGACAGGATAGTTATGATATCCTGCAATCACGCTACTGCTGCTAGGGACTGTGCTGTGCTGGAAGAGTTGGGGTATAAGACGGTCAAGGTCAAGGGCGTGGATCTGTTTGGGAGGACGGGGCATGTGGAGACGGTAGTCTTGATGTCAAGAAAAGATAAATAAAAGCCAGAAAATGGCGTATTTCCAGGCTTTTTTTGGAGGTTTGGATTTGAAGCCAGACTTCTGAAAAAGCTCGGTTTTCTTATATGGAAACATATCTACTGCAAAAAGTGTGTCAGCTTGTGACCTCGGATTAGATGTCACGATTTGAGGCAATGGATTAGATGTCAGGCATTTTGGGATGATTTTTGGAAAATGAAAAAGGGTGACAACCAATCCGGCAACTCGACCATTTTGGGTGTTTGCAGGCAGTGGATTAGATGTTAAGAGAGGTTATACAAATCGGAAGTTTTAAAGGAGACTTGCTATGGATATGAATCTTTCATTTTCTGTACTTACAGCAGATATTATTAGTATACTGCTAATTGGAACGTTGTATCTCGCTAACAGACAAAAAGCGGAGTACGACAGAGATATGCGACTTCTACAGCAAATGATGGTAACTATAGTGATTGCCAATATTTCTGACTGTTGCGTTTATTATCTTACTGGCAGTTCTAATATAGTTATCAAAGTTTTGGTCTTTCTGAGCGGATCAGGGCTCTTTTTAGGAAATGTAATGATTGGATATTTGTGGGCTAAATTCATAATGGTACATATGAATATCCCATTTTCTGATATACGCAGAAATATTTACCGAACAATTGGACTTATTTCTATTGTACTGTTAGTAATCAATATTTTTTATCCATTGGTATTTTCGGTGAGTGATGGTAGGTATCAGAGAGGATTCGCATATATTATTTTTCTGATTTTTGCTGCTTTTTACATTTTGGACAGCTTGTATTTGTATGTTAAGCGTGTTAAAAAAAATGGCAGTTTAAAATTATTTCCAGTACATATATTTCTAATTCCTGTTATATTAGGGGTAGTTATTCAGGCATTTTTCGTTGAAATTGCAATCACCTGGACATCTATTGCAATATCGGTCGCGGGAATAATGACAGCACTAAAAAACGAGATTATTTTTACAGATTGCCTTACAGGATTATATAATCGCGTGTATCTGGAATTTTTACATAAGCGAGCCTGTAATAAAAAGGACTGCTGGGTATCCGGTATTATGATTGATCTGAACGAATTTAAACAGATTAACGATAACTACGGACACGCAGAAGGAGATCTGGAATTGTGTATTGTTGCTGATTTACTTCGGAAATCGTTCTCTGAATATGGTGTAGTAACAAGATATGCTGGTGATGAATTTGTTATAATGCTAAATACAACAGATGATCAGCTCATACAAAAAATAATCAAATCTGCTAAAAAAAATTTTGTGACAGAGAATGAAAAGAACGATAAACCGTATCAGTTATCTGCATCTATGGGATACGCAATAACTAATCTAAGTAACGAAACAATAGATGATTTTATGAATAGAATCGATGAACAGATGTATCAAGATAAAATGAAATACTATGAGCATAATGATCGTAGAAATAGCAAATAAATAATTTCGGCCATTTTACTTGTAAAATTCCAGTTTGGAGAATAAAAAATACCCTCCCGGCCATCATGGTCGAGAGGGTTTCGTGCGTCTAGGGGATTATCCTTCAATATCAATTTTCAGTCCGGATTTTAGCTCCACGGTGAAGTGGTCATCCCAGATAGTGATCTGCTTGATCCAGCGTCGCACCAGGGATTCGTCAAATTCGGTGAGGTGGGTAGTCTGCTGTGCGATATAATCCTGCAGGTCAGTGGTACCATGGTCAGGAGAAATCTCTATCTAATGTGTGCCACCAGCCTTTCCAGTTGCCGGGAGCGATATATTCTGTTGTGTGGTCACTTCAGCACTGGAAAGCTGTCAGCGCAAACTGCTGAAGTGGTTAATATAGGAAATGAATGAGTGAAATTATGTTTCTGTATCGCTGAACAGAAATTTGCGATGACAAACACAAATTTGACAAACGAAAAGCTCTATGATATACTTACTAAATGTGTATCTATATTCAGATGCGTTTTTCACTTCCTATGACTCCGGTGGCCAAACTACAGTAGCAAACCTGTTTTATAACATGGGCTGTAAGACTGTGGTCTTGGTTGGATTATGGGATTGCGTAGCTTTTGATGAAGTTGCAGGCATCCGCTTCTGTGGTATTTGTTGGTAATATCAATCAAAGCGTAGATGTACTTCTGAAGACTTCGAGTCTATTTGACTCGTTCCCTTCAGAGATGGGAACAGATACTGCATTTCTTGACCGTATGCATTGCTATCTGCCGGGATGGGAAATTCCGAAGTTTCGTCCGGAGCATTTTACAAATGATTATGGATTCATTAGCGATTATCTTGCAGAGTTCATTCGTGAGCTGCGTAAAGAGCAGTACGGTGATGCTATCGACCATTATTTCCGTCTCGGCAGGAATCTCAACCAGAGAGATACTATTGCTGTGCGTAGAATGGCAGATGGATATCTGAAGCTTCTCTATCCGGATGGAAGCTTTACAAAAGAAGAAGTAGAAGAAGTTCTCCAGATTTCATTGGAGATGCGTCGCCGTGTTAAGGAGCAGCTGAAGAAGCTTGGGGGTATGGAGTTCTACGATGTAAACTTCTCCTACATAGATAATGAGACCTTTGAAGAACATTATGTTTCTGTTCCTGAGCAAGGTGGTGGTAAGCTCATCCCAGAAGGAATGTGCAATCCGGGACAGATTTATACTGTTTCTCAGGGCAAGAGTGGCATGCTTGGTGTATTTCGCTTAGAGAGTCAGATGCTTCCGGGTAATGGGAAGTTTAAGAGAACAGGTATTGGTAGTGACCGTGATGCAAAAAAAATCCACAAATACAGCTTTCAACTTCTTGAAAGCAAATGGAAACCGTATCAGTGGTTCTATAATTACTACAACGAAAGACTATATTATTAATTATCAGGATTTGCAGGGCATTGGCATGACAGGAAAGCTAGCCCTTCCTACATTGATTGCGATGTGTTCCATTGCACTTGGTAAACCAACACTCAGCAGCCTTGCTGTACTTGGTGAAATTAGTATCAGCGGAACCATGATGAAAGTAGATGAGCTGGCAAATTCATTGCAGGTATGTTTGGACAGTGGTGCAAAGAGAGTACTTCTGCCAATTACATCGGCAGCAGAGCTTGGAACTGTACCAGCAGATCTGATTGGAAGTTTTAATTTGATTTTCTATAGCAGTGCGGAGGACGCAGTTTTTAAAGCAATGGGTGTAGAGTAATGAGGTGCAGAAATATGCCTAGCGAAGAAAAAAGAATATGGGGTATCCATACAAAAGACGATAATTTATTTCTGCATCAGGATGTAATAGCTATTGGCTGGAAGGACATGGGTGACCTGAGTTTGATTCAGGCTAACCGTGATAGTGGAATAAAATAGTAAATGGAGGCCGTATATTTGTTTGATCCTGGATTAAAAATTGGTGAAACGCTGAAAAATAGCGATATCGTTGAAAAATTTAAGTGTGGGAATATGGGAGGCATGCGCCGGTCAAAGACGACGGATACGCTGGTGATCGTATCAGACTACACAAAGGGTATCTATCACGACAAATGGATCGGAGGAGTTCTCCACTATACTGGTATGGGCAAAAACGGAGATCAGGATATTAACTGGGCTCAGAATGCCACGCTTGCCGGATGTGGACACAACGGCGTAGATGTACATCTCTTTGAAGTTATTGATGAAGGTGAATACGTTTACTGTGGACTGATAGAGCTTGTTGACGAGCCGTATACTGAGACACAACCTGGCGAGGATGGAAATCCGAGAAAAGTATGGATATTCCCTATCAGGCCGGTTCCGGACAATGACGTAAAGAAGCCGCCGATGTTCGTTTTTAAAGATATGGAGGACTTTAAGAATAGAGGTGGGGATGTCGATGCCCAGTATATGAAGGTCCTTGCTGAGAAAAAGAGAAAAGGTAAAAGTAAACCGGCTTACGTTCCGCATGTTATTCCGAAGCCGCAGCCAAAGCCGCCAGTGGTGGTATCTGCTGATATTGTAGGAAGCAAGGTAAAGCATAAGTCCTTTGGACCAGGAGTCATTACAGCTATCGAAGGGACTAATATTGTCGCCAATTTTGATAAGGTCGGCGAGAAGAAATTAGGATATGAAGTTTGTATGAAAAACAATCTCCTGCAATTTATATAGAAAGAAATTTAGCGAATAAAACAGTAAAAGTTGTAGCAGCAGTAATTCATAAGGATAATTAAACGAAATTGACAAATCGGAATTTGAAGAGGTTGTGTAAAAGAGGAAAAGATATTGTATTGTTGCACAGATTGCATTATTATTATGGTTTTTTCTTGATATGATAGGTTTGTATTTTGAAAACAAATGTTTAGTTACAAGGTCATATAAAGAAGATGGTATATTCTTTTTGATTTATTTGATTACAATAATACTGTTTCTTGTAAAAAAATATATTGGAAAATATATTGCTATCGGGTTGATGTCACAATTTGAGACAGTGGATTAGATGTCAGGCATTTTGGGATGATTTTTTGGAAAATGAAAAAGGGTGACAACCAATCCTGCAGGACTGACTCCTATTGAAATCGGTCAGGGAGTGACCTATAAAGAGACAAAATTAACATTTCTTTGCAGAAAGTTGTATCAGCATCAATTTTCCAAAGAGAATATTACAATTGAAGTTCAGGAGTATTATGCTTTCATGCCAAAAGTATATCCCGATTTCAATGGAGGCTGGCAACCACATATTGTTTTTGTAGGTGAAATTATAGAGGTTAGGGATGAACGATAAATTGGGATTTAGAGGATGTGAATGAGCAGCATGAAGAAAACAAAAGAAGGAATTAATTT
>OJNJ01000611.1_pt1 | contig 20657 bp, 19 predicted proteins | sample 1597491 | NCBI WGS metagenome assembly OJNJ01 (sample SAMEA2452132, study PRJEB22498) | human gut metagenome | biome: human feces; feature: human gut; material: feces | place: Australia | collected 2012 | reverse complement strand
TACCATCCATAATTGCCACCTCCCTTATTGAGTAAATGTTCAGTAACTTTGTATATTAATGATGAGAGTATCAAAAGTAAATTTTGTCACGCTCTGATGTACCCGGCGTGTCAATAAGTATGAATTAATTATAACAAAAATTGGACATAATTCATAGAAAGAAATATCACTATTCAAATTCTAAAAAATATTATTGACATTTTTTCTCACATGTATTATTATATAAATATAATAAATAATTAGTATATATTTCTAGTATAAAAGCATTCATTTCTAATAAATATTCTTTTATTTTATGATTTTTAAAGTAACAACGACGATACCGTAAAATATAATCACTTTTATATATCATCTTTTTAATATTACTAATATTAGTATATTTAGCAAGTTCATTAATAAAATTATATAAATCTCCATGAAAATATAAATCTTTCATTCTACTTTTACCAATTACTTGTTCTAATAACTTAATTATAATTATTTCATATACATAAATAGTATCATTAACATTAACATGAAATATTTCTCCATTTTGGTATTCAGTATACCCCTCATTAAAGGCTTCCCCCATATTACCGCTTTTACTAGTTTGTTCAAATCCGCTATAAAGTATATCTTTTTCTTTATCATAATAAGAACTTAATAAATGTAACAATTCATGATTAAGTGAACTACCAGATAATCTACCAGAATATAAATATATTTTTTTATTAATAGCATCAAATTCTGCTAAAGTATTAATAAACAAATTATTAAAAATTATTCCTTTTGTATATTGCTTTTTTATTTCTACAAAAGGCATTCCATTATATAAAAGTTTAACATTATCTTTATTAACACTATTACTAACTATTTCATATATATTTTTTAATCTTTTATGATATATATTAAACATTTCATTATTACCAGTAAAAAAAAGACTATCTTGTATTTCTCTAGGAAATTCCCATACAATACTATTTTTATCAAAATAAATACATTCCATTTAATATTCGTCGTCCTTTCTTCGAATATTATATATTAGTTATTAAAAAAAAGCAAGAAAAAAAGACTTTATCAGTCTTTATAGTTAAAATGGTGACCTGTATGGAATTCGAATCCATGAATGTTGCCTTGAGAGGGCAATGTGTTAAGCCACTTCACCAACAGGCCATAGTTATAATGTCTTTTTTTAAGACATTATTATTTTATCATATTTATTTTGTTTTATCAATAGTTTATTCATCGATATTTATTAATTCATAATTAGTAGTTCCAAAATTTAATTTATTTGAGGCTTCTAGGATATGTGTTCCATGTCTTGAATCTATTCTTTCTACTAAATGATCACGACCTGGATCTGTACTATTATATACTAAATCTATGCATGCTTTATCTATGGCTACTGGATCTAAACTTGCAAGTACGCCGATATCTTTCATACATGGATCTTCTGCAACAGCACAGCAGTCGCAATCAACGCTCATATTTTTCATAACATTTATATAGGTAATATTACCTTTAAATTTATTATGTACTACTGATGCTGCATCAGCCATTGCTTCAATAAATTTATCTTGCTCTGGTAAATTATCCCATAATTTATTTGCATCTGTTGTTTTACCAGCAGTATGGATGTATGCTTTACCACTACTTGATGCTACTCCTATTGATAGTTGTTTTAAAGCACCACCGTATCCTCCCATAGGATGGCCTTTAAAGTGTGATAATACTAACATACTATCATAATTATCTAAATGACTTCCAACATAATCTTTTTTTATAACAAGACCATTTGGTATATCTAAAGTTATATCTTTTTCACTATCCATAATATCTACTTTATAATATTTATCCCAACCATGACTAGTTATTAACTTTTTATGTTTTTCAGTAGTATTTCTTGCTCCATCATAGGCAGTATTACATTCTACTACGGTGCCTCCTACTCTATCAATAATATTTTTTACAAATTCTGGTCTTAAGTAATTTTGATTACCTTCTTCACCAGAATGTAATTTTACTGCTACATTTCCTTTTAAGTCTATTCCTAATTTTTCATATATTTTTACTAAAGATTCTTCAGTTATTTCTTTAGTAAAGTATACTTTGGCTTTTTCCATATTATCTAAATCCTTTCTATCTATATATAATTATAACATAGATATAGAAAAATATTAATTTTTTTGTAAGAAAGACCTTAGGCTTTCTTACACTTTGAGAGACTACAGGCTCGAAAAGATAAAAGAAAAAGAACATTAAAGTTCTTCTTCAAGACTATTAATTCTATTTATTATTCTATCTTTACCTAGTAATCTCATAATTTCATATAAGTCAGGAGTCATACTCTTACTAGTTAAAGCAACTCTAAGGACAGTAGAAATATCGGCAACTGATCCTTTATAATTATCTGGATTCTCTCGGTATTCTTTCATATTACTACAGTATCCTAAACTATCAGTTAATTCTTTTACTTTATTAAACCATACTTCTTTATCAGATACATCAAAATAGTTATCAATATAAGTATTTAGTATTCTAATTATTTCTTCTTTATCAGTAATATTACCCCATTCATAAGAAATAGGATTATATAATTCATCATACATATAGAATATTTGACTCTTTATCTCACTAAAACTAGCATAATCTTTTCTTGGTTTCTTTTGTTCTCTCTCTATATTTAATATATTTTTTGTATATTCTTCATACTTAGTTATTAATTCATAAAAATCTTGATCATACTCTTTAGACCATATAGATAAATAATTATATACTTCATCTTTAGTCATTCTACTGATATAATTTTTAGATATGTTATTTAATTTTTCTAAGTCATATAGAGCTCCTGATGGAGACATCTTTTTAGGTGAGAAAGTAAAATCTAAGAAAGTCTTATCTGGATTAGCATTATGCCATTCTTCATAATTAGAATTAATAATTGTCATTAATGATTCTATAACTGCTACTGTAGGATATCCTTTTTCTTTATAGAAACTCATACTTGCTTCTGGATCTTTTCTCTTACTTATCTTTCTCTTGATATCACCATCTTGTTTCATAATAAGTGGTGTATGAATATATTTAGGAGGTTTTAATCCTAATGCTCTAAACATCTCAATATGTTTAGTAACACTAGGTAACCACTCTTCTCCTCTTACGACATGAGTAGTATGCATTAAATGGTCATCTACTACATGAGCAAAATGATAAGTAGGAAGCATACTATCACTTTTCATTATTACATCATCAGTATCATTTTCACTCAAACTAAGTTTACCTTTAGTTAAATCTTCAAAAATAATCTTATTATTAAAATCTCCTTCAGATTTAAATCTTATAACATAAGGTTCACCATTCTTAATTCTTTCAATAGCGGTATCTACACTAATATTTCTACATCTAGCATATCTTCCATAATATCCAGTTCGCATTTTCTTTTCTTCTTGATTTTTTCTTAATTCATCTAGTTCTTCTTTAGTACAAAAACATGGATATGCTCTTCCTATTTCAATTAATTTCTTAATATAAGCATGATATATATCTTTTCTTTCGCTTTGAATATAAGGACCATAATTACCTACTATTTCACCTTTATATTCATATTCATCAGGTACTATTCCATATTCTCTTAAAGTAGACATTATTAATTCTACTGCTGAATCTACCTCTCTTAATTTGTCGGTATCTTCATTTCTAAGATAGAATATTCCGCCAGAGTTTTTAGCAAGTACATAATCAGTAAGTGCTTGATAAAATCCTCCAATATGCATATACCCTGTTGGACTAGGAGCAAATCTTGTTACTTTTTCTCCTTCTTTTAATTCTCTTTCTGGATATAAACTCTCATAATAATCTACATCGTGCTCTAAATTAGGAAATATTAAATCTGCTAAATCTTTATTTGTCATGTTTTTCACCTCTACTTTTTATTTATTTAGGTATCCATTATATTCATTTATCACATAGTATAGTATAATATATTGAAAGGACTGGTGACTACTATGTATGGTTATGGATATCCAAGTTATGGATATGGCTATTCCGCAGGAGCTTACTGGATAATTATAGTAATATTACTTATCTTCTTTGTTCTATTTTGGGGTAATGGTTGTTCACAAAATAGATGCAATTCCTGCAATCGCTAATCATATCTAAAATAAAGCCCTTAATAGGGCTATTTTTTTATTTGGTTGCCCTGGTTAGATTCGAACTAACGCATGTCAGAGTCAGAGTCTGATGCCTTACCGCTTGGCTACAGGGCAGTAATAACAATATAATTATAGCATTAACTATATTGTTATGCAAGGTATTTATTTATTTTTAATCAAATAAACCTTTGATATCTTTAATATATATTCTTTTATTATTAATATCTATTTTATCTATTATATTATCATTATATGGTATTAAATATTCTTTATCATTATTCTTGATATTAAATAATACTATCTTATCATATCTTTCTATATCTACAATAGTACCTTTATTATTATCTTCATAGATAACATTTAGTCCTATTAATTCTTCATCTAGATATTTATTATTATCTAATTTTATATCACTATCATTTACATAAACATTCTTTCCTTTATATTTTAATACTTCATTAATGTTATTATAGCCTTTTAATGTTATCATATCAAAGTTTTTATGCTTACGATAAGTATTTATTATTTCTTTATCTTTCTTATCGATATATATTGTCATATTATTTATAAATACTTTATCTTTATATGGAAATTTAGATAATAATCTAAGTTCTCCTTTTATTCCATGAGTATTTACTATTTTTCCTATTTTAATTAATGTCATATTTATCATCCATTTCATATAGAAGTATAGAAGTTGCTACTCCAGCATTTAAGCTCTCTACTTCTTTATTCATTTTTATATATAAGTATTCATCACATAAGTTATTTACTTCTTCAGATACGCCATTACCTTCGTTTCCTATTACTAAGGCATATTTTCTTTTTAGAGAGATATCTTTAACATTTATTCCTCCATCTACTTTAGTACCATATATTTTATAATTATCTTTTTTTAGTTCGGTAATAAGGCTTGGTAAATCTCTTACTATTATATTGATATGGAAGATCATACCTTCGGTAGCTCTAAGTACTTTAGGATTATACATATCTACAGTAGTAGGGCTTATTACTATGGTATCAATATTGAAGGCTTTTGAAGATCTTATTATGGTACCTAGATTACCTGGATCTTGAAGATTATCCAGTAAAAGAAGACGATCTCCTAGTAATGATTCTTCTTTTTTTAGAGAGACTCCTACTACATTTGGAATACTATCAGTGCTTGATATTTTCTTCATTACTTCTTTTGTTACATAAGTGGTAGGTATATCTATATTTATTGTTTTTCCTTCTAAAACAAAGATTTCTTTTAATAGATTGCTTTTACCAGCTTCAGTAACTAGGTTTATTCCTTCAATTAAAAAGGTATTTGTCATATTACGGTATTTCTTTTCTTTTAATTTACATATTTCTTTTATTCTGCTATTAGTTAGAGATGTTATTATCATATTTACCTCCGTCATAAGTATTTTATCATATATTTCTATCTCAAACAATATGATAATTTATTTTTTTCTTATTTCTATTCCTAGTACGCCATATTTATCTTGTTCTTCTTTAGAATAATATGCTTCCATATCTTTAGATTCTGCTGGTTCGTCTTCTGCATAACCAAGTTCTATTTTATTAAAGTGTTTATATAGTTCTTTAAAACTAGGGTATTTATGTAGGTTTATTATATCTACGGATAACTTTTCATTAGTATCTCTATTAGTAAATTCTATTTCATCTCCTACTTTAAGCAGGCTTCTTTTTTCGTCATTTAATCTTAGTTCTATAGTCTTAGTACCTTCTTTTATACTTTTAAATGGTCTATTATTTAAATTCATATTGTGTTTCATACTGCCTCCTAGGAATTATTTCTTAAGTACTTTCTTATTTCTTTATAATTTGGATAATACTTAGATACTTGTAACCAGAAATTTTTTGAATGATTAGGATGAATAAAATGGGATAATTCATGGACTATTACATAGTTTAAACATTCGATATTATATTTTGATAATTCTGAGTTTAATGTTACATTATGATTCTTTATATTGCATACTCCCCATCTACTAGTCATTTTTCTTATTTTTAGATTAGGAATGGGGATTTGTTCTTCAAAAATATTGTAATAATAGTTTAATCTTTCCTTATAAATATTGGTTATATACTTAGATAAATATTTGTTTAGTGTTTTTTCATCTTTGGTATATATTTTATTATCTTCTATTTCGGTATTTGGAAAGCCATATACGATATCATAAGTTATTCCAAATAGTTTAAAAGAGGTATCTTCTTTTTTTTGATTATCTTTTAATAAGGCTTTATTTATAAAGGAAGTATTATCTTTAATTAATTTATTTATTGTAAATGAAGAAGTAAGATAATTTGTTGTTACTATTATCTTACCCTCTTTTACTCTTAAATAAGTATTTTTATTATTCTTTCTTATTATCTCTATTGGATATTCTTTATTGTTAAGAATATAGGTATTAACGGAAGCCACCGCCACCGCCTCCTCCTCCGAAGGAACCGCCTCCTCCGCCACCAGAAGAGAAGCCACCACCGCCAGAAGAATATGACTCTGCTCTTGACCTAGCAGTACTAGCAGCATTTACTGAACGATTCGATAGGTAATTTATATAAAGAATAGTATCTAAATCAATATAATTATTTGGATCTTCTAGTACTTCAGGATATAAATTTTTTAATTGTTTTGCTACTTTGTCCGCTATTCCAAATATATAAGCAAACATTAGGTATTCATCCCATATATGTACTTCAAGTACTTCTCTTGTATCGATTCTAGAAAATTCTTCAAGAAATTTCTTTAATCCATATAATTTAGTACTATCTTCATAGATGGTATCATCCATAACATTTTTCTTTTTACATTCATTTTTGTCTGTTCTATTATAAATATGATTATCATTTTTTAACTTATGGATTTCTACGGTATTTATTCTTTCGAATAAGTTAAAGAATTTACTATAATTTTTATTACACCATTTTTCTAACTCTTTGGTTTCTAATATACCGTCAGCACTTGCTTCATACATAATATCAAATAGTTCTTTTTCTAAAACATTATCAAATGTAGGATTAAGTGTTAAATCAATACTACTAGTTTCCTTATTAAAAACACCTTTAGTTTGATTAATAAATTTAACTTTATTTTCTTTAACCCATTTTAAAATTATAGCTCCAAAGATATTAGTTTCTTTATAGCCAGTAAATATTTCATTATTTAATTTTGTTAATGTATTAGCATAATAAATATCTTTATTACATGGAATGTCTCTAAATAATGGTGTTTCTTTTTTATTAATTACTTTATTATTTTTATAACCATAACCATTTACTATGGAACTTCTTATAGCAATAAACACTATCGCAAATGGAATAAAAATACTAATTAAAACTGGTATATAACTTAATAATTTTTGAAAAAAGTTTTTCTTTTGTACCTTATAAGTAGTAGCTCCTTCATTAGCCATATTTAAATATTCATCAAATGTTTTATCTACTGCTGTATCTAATGTAAAAGTATTTTCGGGAAACTTTACTAAAATAGTCATATATTCACTACTAGTGACTGTTGATTCGGAATCCATTTCGATATAGCCATCATATACATAAGTTGGAGCTCCATATTTGCCATAACCCCATACATCTAATGTGTCTGCATATTTGAAATCACTATATATTTTTATATATACTCTTTCGGGTGATGGGTTGTAGTCATAAGGAAATAATGTCCAGTAAATCATTTGATAATTATCACTGGTATTTACTACAAAGTTACTGATATCATAACTTAAGATATAAGTATTCTTACCATAGTTTGTTATACCAAAACATAATTCTACACCATTGTCTATATAGTGAAAGCCATTCTTATATTTTTTTTCATTAAATGAAGCATTAATATCATAATCAGAATTATAAGTATATTCCTTCCCATTCATACTTACTTTAAAGTTACTTATTTTACTTTCTCCTAAATTGTAATATGGTTTATATCCTTCAGTACCTTGAGTTAAATTAGTGGTCCACTCTTCAGTTACATGAGCAGTACCATTATTATCGACATATATTTTCATATCAATATTATTTATTTCATTGGCTAAGATGATACTGGGTACTAAGAATAATACCAAGGTAAATATTATTTTTTTCATTTTTATTCACTCCTATCAAAAAAGGACTTATAATTAATAAGTCCTAAAATTTCACTTGTGGATTTTCTCTATCTTTTTCATCAGCATTAAAGAACTCTAATTTTTCAAATTTAAACATAGAAGCTATTATACTTGATGGAAATTGTTCTCTTAAATTGTTGTAAGTTAGAACTGTATCATTATAAAATCCTCTAGCATAACTGATTTTGTCTTCTGTTTCTTTTAAGTCAGCTTGTAATGACATAAAGTTTTCATTAGCCTTTAATTCGGGATAGGCTTCAGACAAAGCAAATAATTTGTTTAATGCACTTGTTACGGCATTAGATGCTTCTACTTCTTCATTAATGCCGCTAGCAGTAGCCATTTTATTTCTTGCTTCAACTACTTCTTTTAGTGTTTTTTCTTCATGTTTAGCATATCCTTTTACTGTTTCTACTAAATTAGGAATCATATCACTTCTTCTCTTTAATTGTACATCTATTTGAGAGAATTGATCTTTTGCTTTATTTCTAGCATTTATTAAGTTATTGTATACGCCAATAGCATAAAATACTAGAATAAGTAAAACTCCTACTACTATGATAATAATTATTGTTCCAATATCCATATTTTTTTCCTCCTTCAATTATTACAATTTAATGATATCATAATTTTATCTATTTGTAAATGTTTTATGAGTTTTTATTTTCTCTTTTTATTATATTTGAAGCTGCTACTACGGCATCACTAGCGGCTGTACTTAACTGGTAATAATCTTTTTTTATTACATCTCCTATTGCATATACTTTATCTATATTAGTCATGTAATTAGAGTCTACTATTATATAGTTATTATCTTTATTTACATTAAATATTTCACTATTAGGAGTACTACCTATGGCTAAGAATACTCCTTCTACTTCTAAGTTATCTTTATTATTTATTATTACTGAGGTTAATTTATTGTTATTTTGATTATACTTAGTTATATTACTATTATATAGTACTTTGATATTTTTAGTACTATTTACTTTATCTATTAAATATTTATCAGAGGTTAATTTATCTCTACGATGGATTATTATTACTTCTTTACATATTTTTGATAGATATAATGCTTCGGTAAGGGAAGAAGAGCCTCCTCCTACTACGGCTACTTTTTTATCTTTATAGAAGAAACCATCACATAGGGCACATGTACTTATTCCTTTTCCCAGTAATTCTTTTTCGTGTTCTAGAGATAACATTTTACTTTTTCTACCTGTTGCTATTACTAGGTATTCGTATTTGATATTGTTATTTATTATTTTATTATTTAAATCGATACTTGTTATTTTTTTATTTAATATTTTTACTCCTAGTTTGGTTAATTGATTATATATATTCATGGCTAAATCAGGACCGGATATTTCTTCATAACCTGGATAGTTTTCGATACTTGGTATTTCGTTTAATACTCCTCCTGGGATATTATCTTCAACTATTAGGACATCTAGTCCTCCTCTTTTTAAATAAATACCCGCAGTCATACCTGCTATTCCTGAGCCTAATATTACTACTTTATGTTCTTCCATTTAATCCTCCTATATATTATTCCTATTATTCCTATTAATATTAATATTATTGATACTATTTGACTTATTCTAAATACGCCTAAATATAGGCTATCTGTTCTTAAGCCTTCTATTATTAATCTACCTATTCCATACCAGATAAAATATATATATAATAATAGACCGGTATGTTTAAAGTTATCTTTCTTTCTTACTATTAATAATATTATAAAACCTATTATACACCATACTGATTCATATAAGAATGTTGGTATGTAGTAGAAGCCATTTATTTTCATTCCTTCAATAATAAAATTAGGGATATGTAAGTTTTTTAAGTGTTCATAGGTTGTTATGGCTCCATGGGCTTCTTTATTGATAAAGTTACCCCATCTACCCATGGCTTGACCTAATATTAGATATGGTACTAAGGTATCTAGGGTTAGATAGATATCTTTATTTTTCTTTTTACAATAATATATTATAAATATTATTGAAGATATTACTGCTCCATAGATAGCTAAACCTCCTTCCCATATTTTAAAGATACTTAAGTAGTCTCCTTTAAATACTGAATAGTTAAATATTACATAATATATTCTTGCTCCTAGTACTCCTACTGGTATTAAATAAAATATTAAATCTAATAAGAAGTCTTTTCCTAATCCATTCTTTTCTGCTTTTTTTGATGAGAAATATATTCCTATTACAATAGCGGTTATTATTATTACTGAATACCAATATATTGTTATTGGTCCTATTGTTATTAGTTCTCTATGCATTTTTATCACCATATATATAATATCATATTTACTTATAAAATTAAAGTAGAATTATAGATATTAGTTTATTTTTATATGAAATGCCTGGGTCATTTCATATTACTTATAGCCTAATTCTTAGTCTATAAGTAAACAATAATAAGATATTATATTTAGGGTGTAGACTTTCTAACTTAGATAAAATAAAGTAAAAGAAGATAATCTAGTATCTTCTTAAACTGTAAAAATTAATAACTAGGAAGAAATCTTCCTAGTTATTTTTAATTTTCTCAATATAATTATTTACTTTTGAAGACCATGTTGGATCTTCGGCATATTTAGGATTCATCTCATCAGCAGTCATTAATCCATAATCAACATATTTATTCTTGATATTTAAGATAAAACCGTAAATACCATCTTCTAATGTTTCAAAGGCTTGGTATTCACCACAACCAGATCCTTTTTGACCACCGACATTATTACATGTCTTTGCTAAATAAGAACAATTCCAAGTACATCCTGTTTCATGCATAGCTATTGCTACTGCTAAATATGGGTCTACTCCTAAATCTATTGAATACTTAGCAAATGATTCTCCTTTACCTGATAAATCTGATGATAATGTTCTATTTAACTTATCAGTTAATTCTTCGATGGTTAAATTATCATATACTTCAACTCTTTCAGGTACTACTTCAGTAGTAGGCTCTTCCTCATTTGAAAGATTTAATTCTACCACTTCTTCTTTATATACTGACGGATTATATAATTCTTCCGTCATTACTATTTCATTCTTTTTGTTAATTTCATTATAGTAAAATAAACTTGATGCAAATCCTAAAGTTAACATTGAAGCCATTCCTACTCTAATGAGCGCGCTTGGTTTCATTTTATTCACTTCTTTCCGCCTTTTTGAAAAAGACGAGTTATATTATAGCAGTTTTCACTATATTTGTCAAATTAGGCTACTCTTCTGACATCAATGATAGGCATTATATACATGCTAGTTACTACTATTCCGACATTAGAATTTAAGGCATGAACTAGTTTTCCATCACCAATATATAGAGCTGCATGACATACTACTCCATCATAGCCTGATACGATAATGTCTCCTGGTTTGATGTCACTTAAATCAACATGTACTCCAGCATAGGCTTGCTCTGGTGCGGATCTTGGCAGATATACACCATAGTTAGCAAATACTAATTTTGTAAATCCTGAACAGTCGGTACCATTAGTTAGAGAGTTGCCTCCATATACATAAGGACCTCCAACAAACTTTAAAGCATAGTTTACTACTTGATTTGAAATAATTTCGTTATAAGGAACTTCATTTTCACTATTTGCCGCTAGATTAATACTATATACTTCCTTTTCACTTGTTACTTCTTCATAAGTTTCAACTTGTACTTCTTCTGTTGTTTTTGTATCACTTTCTTTTTTTACTTTTTCATCTTGCTGTTTTAATAACTCTTCAGTAGGTAAAGATAACATTTCCATGGTTATATCTTCTTTACTTTTTATTTCTCTCATAGAGAGCAATTCGTTACTTAAAACAACTTCTTGTTCGCTCCCCTTAATATTGCTATCGTAAAATGCATAACATAGAACTCCAAGTAATAGAGTCAGTGCTGCAATTTCCATTTTATGCTTTTTCACTTCTACACCTCATTTTTTTAGCGGACGTTTAATATCTTAACACAAATGGAATTCTTTGTCAAATACAAATTTATAAGTCCTTATAAAATAAGGGCTAAAGGTATTTTAATAATTACTTGGAATTGTTATAAATTATTAGATTATGTTGGGCTCTAGTACATGCTACATAGAACAAATATTTGTCTTTTTCTTGGTATTTATTATCCTCATCAGTATAGATAATTACGGAGTCAAATTCTAGTCCTTTGGCTACATAAGAAGGAACTACTACTAAGTCTCTTTTTATATGACCAAAACCATCTATTAGCATTATATCTAGATCATCTTTTAACATGTTATATACTTTTTCAGCTTCTTTATCATTTTTAGTAATTATAGCTATACTTTTAGAAATAGTTTTTAAATTATTTATGTCTGTTAAGAAGTCATTCTTGGTAATATTATTTCTAAATATTATATCACTAGCCTTATCATTTCTAATAGCAGTAACATGATTTAAACCTAATATTTTATTGGTATAATAGATTATTTTACCAGTAGAACGATATGTTTTAGTAAGAGTTATATACTTAGAGGATTCAAAGATACTAGTTAATTCTTCTAATGAATCATATTTATAATATGGATTAATTGTTTGATTTGTATCTCCTAAAATAGTATAATTACTTGTTTTAAATGTTTTCTTTATAATTAAATATTGAAGTTTATTATAGTCTTGGGCTTCATCTATTACTATTTCTTTAATAACATGATTAGTGTTAAATCCTACTAATAAACTCTTTATATATAAGAAGATACAAGCATCTTCATAGTATAAATATTTATCATTTACTTTATCTTTATATTTAGAATATTCGCTTTGATAGAAGTTATTAAATATATCTTTTAAATCTAATTTTATATTTAGTAATTCTTTTAATTTTTTTTCTATAGAACTAGCATTCTTAGTACTACCTTCATAGTTATTACTTGCTATTCTCTTAGAGATTTCTTTTATTCTTTCGAATAAAGGAAATCTATTATATTTATAATTTAACATATTATTTAATTCTTCAGTATCTATTTCAATAAAATTATCATATTCTAGTTTATTATTAAATTTAATGGTACTTAGTAAGTTATTTATATAGCTATCAATATCTTTTATTATTTCGTCTGATTGTTTATATTTAATTATATCATAATTGTCTACATTACCTTTATAATATCTAGATATAAAGTCTGTAAAGTTTTCTATATCTTTATATTCATTTATATTTTGACATAATAAATCATAGAAGGTCATATCATAGGCATTATCTTCTCCTAACTCTGGTAAGACATTTGATATATACTCTGAAAATACTTTATTAGGAGTAAATACTACTACATTACTTGAAGTTAAATTAGGTATTCTATATAATAAGAAGGCTATTCTATGTAGAGCTACACTTGTTTTTCCTGAACCTGCTATTCCTTCAACAATTAGATTTTTATCTTCAGTATTTCTTATTACTTTGTTTTGTTCTTCTTGAATAGTATTAACGATATTCTTCATTTTATCTGAAGATTCTTCTGCTAATACTTCTTGTAACAGGCTATCACTAATATTTAAATCATTATCAAAGATATGTTTTAACTCGGCATCTTCTATTATATATTGTCTTTTCTTAATTATATTTCCTTTTATTATACCTGATGGTGCTTTATAAGAAGCAGGACCTGTTTCATAGTCATAGAACATACTACATATTGGACTTCTCCAGTCATGGACATAATAATCTAGTTTATCTTCAACGTGAGTAATACCTATATAGATATTATCTTCTTCTTCACTACCTTCTTCTTTAAATCTAATTGAACCAAAATATGGCTTATTTTGAATTCTAAATAATCTCTGAAGATAATTTCCTTTACTTTGCATTATTGATACTTGTAAATCTGATTCAGCCATCATGCTGCGCATTTCATTAGGATCCATTTCGGTATGAGTATCCCATATTAGTTTTTTAAATTCTAATACTTTGGAATCATCATCAAATAATTCTTGTCCTAATTTAGATATTTTCTTTCTAATTAGGCTTACTGTTTTGTTTAGATAATTTCTTTCTCTTTCAAATTCTTCTCTTTCAATCTTCATAAATACCTCCTTCATATAACGACGAAAAACTACAATTATATATGTAGTTTCTCTAAAGATGAATTTAACTTAAGCAAATGTCTATTTAATTGTATTACTTTTTATTCACCTTGTCAATATTTTTAATTAAAATCCAAATCTAGATTTGTCATTTTGATAGTTGGCACTTATTTCACTTGCGGATAATTCTCTATTATATACTCTTATTGAATATATATAACCATCAAATGGATAAGAACTACTACTGATATACATACCAGATTCACTAATTTTTGGAGTAAAAGTCAAAGTATTAGTACTAACCAAACTACCATTTTTATATAATTTTAAAGTCTTACCATTAAGAGTAGCACTAAGAGTATATGTAGTGTTCTTCTCTATTCCACTATAATATATAGCTTTCTTATTAGTACCATCAGCATTCTCAATTCTATAAGAACTATTAGTATATACACCATTCAATTTACTACTCCATAATGTCATATATTGCTTTATGTTAGCACCAGTATTAACAGTATTAAATATTGACTGATAACTACCTACTTGATCTATTGGTCTAAGTACCACTTCTAAAGTATACTCTGAAGATATATTATATGTAGCACTTGTTTTTTCAACATGGTCACTAGAACTAGCAAAACTTAGATAATTACTTCCCCAAGTAGTACCAGTAATAGTACCATTATTTTTATTACCAGATAAATCATACCAAGTCTTAACACTAGATGATCTACTGTAACCAGCATTATTCTTACCGTCTAAATGCAATTGTCTACCATCATTAACATAACCTAAACTAGTACCACTTAATTTATAAGAAGTATCATTAGTACTATGTCTAATTAAAGTATAAGCATTGTTATAACTTCTATTAAAAGTTTTACCATAATTTGTTGATACAATACTAGAAGATAAAGCACTATCAATTACTAAAACATCAGATATATAGCCATTAAAATATTGCCCTTCTACTCTACCCTCAGCGTCAGGATTAGCGCCAATTAGAAACTCTGCATTAGAAGCTTTAATAGTAAAAGAAACAGTCTTTGAAGCAACTTGAGTACCATCCAAATATAACCTCATTGTCGTACCATCATAAGTACCAACAGCAGTATGCCATTCATTTAAAGATACTCCCGAAGATGTATGAATTTCTGAATAATTACTACTACTAGAATTATATAAATTAAAGGCTAAAATACCATCATCATATATATATAATCCTCCACCACCAATTTCCCAGTTACCAATTAAATCTATTGTACCACCATTATAATTTTCAATTTTAAATCTTGATACCATCGTTATAGTTTTACCAAAATTATAACTAGCAAAACCAGCTCTCTTATAATCGGTTTTACCATTAAAGTATTCCCCTTTAACACTATCATCATACTTAATCTTATAAGGGCTATTCTTAGTGCCTTCACCTTTTGTTATTATGGTATCAGGGTTTAGATAAAGGACTGGCGCGACCCCATACGCATTAATAGCAGGGTAGTTGCTGTAGACGCCGCCCGACGAATGGACATACCACGCATAGTACGCGTAGCCGGAATTAGGGGTTAATAGCCAATAATTTGCTGTAAATATTGATTTCATCCAGTTATTTGATGTACAGGTACTATCATCATAATCATATAAAGTTTTAGTACACTTTCCTAAATCTGCGGCATAGCCATAGTCGCTTGGATAAGGTAAGGCTATCTTTCCATTCCATGACGTTGGTCTTCCGGAATATACTGCTGTTCCTCTTTCTTTTTCATATATCTCGTTTGGATATACTGAACTACCACTATGTCCTCCTAAATAGTATTTTGTTTGTGATATCATATTTCTTGTAGTATCATTTTTTATACCTGTACTTGTAAAGCTACATGAAGTTGTTGCATTGTTTTGTCCTGAAAAACAAGTTCCACTTTTGGCATTATAGTACAGCCCAGTTTCTACTTTTAGATTATTTTTTATCAATGAATATCCTGGATTTAACAACGTCATTAATGTTGCACTACTCCAGTCGTTTTTTCCATATGCAGTTTCTGCACCAGTTGATGTGTTTCTGTTATCCCAAGAGTATGTGCCTATTTGACTACTTCTTATCAATTTTACCTTACCATCAAATACTCCTATTATTCGCCATAACTCACAAGTTGATGCTGTTGGGTTATTATAGTTAGAACAATTAAAATATACATAGTTATCTGGGTTTGCTCCATAATATCTTATATTTCCTGCATCAATACCAGTTGAACTACTACCTTTTCGATCATTCATTAATAGTTGTGATTGAGATGTATTATAGGTAATACTATTATTTGTTACTGTACTTTTTTCGGTAGTACTATATAATTTTTTTATATATGTTGCTGCATTGGTATTTATTTGTCTTTCACCTATTACTACTTGAGGTACTATGGTCATATTACTTGCTAAAGAAATACTACTTTTACTAGTAGCTACCCCTATAGTAATAGTTTTTTTCTCAGCACTATTATTTCTTAAAACAATATTACATCCAGTACCACTTCCTGCATCTTTTATAACTCCTGTTGTTCTAGTATTTGTTGATAATATACCAATATCGACATTGGAAATATTATTCAAATACCACACAGCATAATTGACATTCGATACAGTACCACTATTTATATTAATTGTTTGAGTTACTGTTTTATATGGTTCTATTTCTACTTCAAAAGTTTCCATAACATCATTATTACTAGTTAAATTAGAACTAATAGTAATTGGATTATTTATTTCAGCACTAGTAGTAAACATTGCATATGTTGAACCTACTGCTAAGCCTATTAATCCTATGGATATTACTGCTATTAAATAAAATGTTTTAATACTTATCTTCTTCATATATACCTCCAATTAAACGTAATAATTGCTATGTTTATTTTTATACTCTATATATATAATATCATAATTAATTTAAAAAAGCAATAAAAAAGAAGATTATTCACTTACTGTAAAATCTTCTAATTTTCCATTTTCTGTCATGATTTTATTAACTTTTTCAGATACTTTATTTAGTTTATCAGAACATTCTTTAGCTAATTTCATAGCTTCTGTATATTTATTTATTGCATCATCTAATGGTACTTCTCCACTTTCTAATTCTTTTACTATTTCTTCAAGTAATTTTATTTTTTCTTCAAATGTTAATTCTTCTTTTTCTTTTGTCATTTTATTCACCTACCTTTATTACTTTGCTAGATACTTCACCGTCTTTTAATGATATTTTTATGATATCATCATTATTTATATTTTTGATACTAGATAATACTTTATTATCTTTTTTTATAATGGCATAGCCTCTATTTAGAGTATTAAGTGGATTTAATACTTCTAATTTGGAAATAATATGTTCTAGTTTTTGGCTACTATATTTATATAATATTTCAGGATTATTTAGTACATAACTATTACTATAAGTATATAGTTTTATTTTATTATTTTCAAGTAGTTTATTAATACTTTTATTTAGGTTATCTATTAAGATATCTAATTTTTGTTCTTTTATTTCATACATTGTTATAGGTCTAGTTAAGATATAACTATTTTTTATGTTTTCTAATCTTTGATAATTATTATTTATAATGTTATTTAAAGCTGTATTACTTCTAGTACTTACAGTATTTAAATAAGTTATTATTGTATTTATATCTGGTACTGCTAGTTCTGCTGCTGCTGTTGGAGTTGGGGCTCTTAAATCTGCTACATAGTCAGATATTGTTATATCTATTTCATGGCCAACTGCTGATATTACTGGAAGTGTGCTATCATAGATAGCTCTTGCTACTACTTCCTCATTAAATGGCCATAAGTCCTCTAATGAACCACCACCACGACCTACTATTAAAGTGTCTATTCCATATATATCTTTTACTTCGTTAGCTAGTTTTATTTTATTTGCTATATCATTAGCAGCGTTTTCTCCTTGTACTAAGGCTGGAAATAAAATAGTATTACATACAGGAAATCTTCTTTTAATTGTTGTTAATATATCTTTAATAGCAGCTCCAGTAGGAGATGTTACTATACCTATAGTATTTGGTACTCTTCTTATTTTTTTCTTTTTATCTTTATCAAATAATCCTTCTGTTTGAAGTTTCTTTTTTAACTGTTCAAAGGCTACATATAAAGCTCCTACTCCATCAGGAGCCATATCTTCGACATATATTTGATATGATCCTGATGCTTCATAGACATCTATTTTACCAGTTACTAATACTTTCATACCATCGTATGGTGTAAATTTTAAGTTCTTATTATTAAAAGAAAACATAACTGCCGCTATTCTAGATGTTTCATCTTTTAGAGTAAAGTAATAATGTCCTCTAGAATGGGCTTTGAAGTTAGATATTTCTCCTTTTAAATATACTTTTCTAAGAAGTAAATCTTCATTTATTATTTCTTTTATATATCTATTTACTTCAGTTATAGTTATATAATTATTATTCATATATTTACCTCTCTATCTACTTTATTTTATTTTTATTTCTTAACATTTCTAATATATTTCTTACTAACATATAATGTTTGCTATAAGATAAAAAAATAATATTTTTAAAATTATCATCTGAAGCTATTTTTCTTTTTTGTTCTATATTTTCAATTAATTCTTCTAAGATAAATGGATTTAATTTATTATACATATTAATAAATTCTTGATAGTATTTATCTTCTTTAAGTAATACTTTAAGATTACTATAAATACTATTATCTACTTCTTCATTTACTCTTAATCTAGTACTAGTAAAATTAAAAGTTAAACCAAAATCTGAATATGGTGATAAATAGGCATTATCTTTACTTACCATCATTTCATAGTTATACTCTCCATTATCATTATTACCTATGAGTAAATCTAACATATAGTGTTTTATTACTTCACTATATATTTTATTTACTAATTCTTCTTTATTTATATAGTCATTAAAATATATATCTAAAGCTATTTTAATATTATCTAAAGTCATTTCTTTACCATTTAATAATTTATTAAACTTTACCAAACTATAACCTTCTCTACGATAATCTTTTGCTACTAATCCTTTTATCTCTCTAGTAGCAGTCTTTATAATCGTTGGTTCGTAATATGTGTAATTTATGTTTAAATATTCTGCAATCGAGTTTCCTAGTAATTCATAATACATTCTATCTACTTCTTCTTTAAAGAATAATTTTCTCTTATTAATATAAAAAGAACTTTTATATCTTCCTAAAGATGTAATAGTTTTATTTTTTATTAAAGCATCAAATGTTTTCTTGTAATGTATTATTTTATAATGATTATTCACTTTTGTCTTCTACTTCGTGATATATCTTATCTAAAACCCCATTTATCATTTTTGATACTTTTTCATCTGAATATTTTTTTGATAATTCAATTGCTTCGTTTATACATACTAAATTAGGTGTATTTGTATATAATAGTTCATATACTGATATTCTAATTATTGCTTGATCGGTTAATCCTAATCTATCTATTGTCCAATTTTCTAAATATTTAGATATATTATTATCTATATCATTTATATTGTTTAGTACTCCCTCTACTAATTCTTTTAAAAATTCTGTATTAATTATTTTACGTTCTTCTAATGGAATATTATTCATATATTCTTCTATTACACCATTAGTTGTGTAATCTATTTTATTTTTTTTATATAGAAATATTTGATATAATACACGCATTGCGTTTTCTCTTGTTATTGTTCTATTTGCTTTCATTATTTCACACCTCCTTATCATTTTATCACAAATAAAAGAAAATTACTATATTAATAATGTAATTTTCTTTATTTTCTAAGCGATAATGTTTTATGTCTTTGGCGATCGTTACCTATTATTTTTATTATGTCTTGACCAAAATAATTTAAATATATATTTAATATGTTTTTATTATTTGTTATTTTATCTATGACTACTTTATATTCTTCATTACTGAATAATAACATTATAGTACGGAAAAGAATTTTTATATCATTATCTTTTGATTCTATTTCATCATTTATTATACTTTTATGCATTAAAGATGTAAAGAGATTCCGCGCAAAATAATAGAATAAAAATACGCATTTTTTCTACGTGGAATAATAATTTCATTATGTATTACAATCAATATAAATACGGAAAAAACAGCTAGCAATCCATACATAATAAAAGGATTAAATAATAAATCTTTCTTTTTATCATCTGTTAATGTAGACACCCATAAAGTGAGTGTTGCTAATGCAATAGATATAAATGTAAGTACCATCGATATCCCATTATTGTTTTCTACTCCATATATATATTTTTCTTCAAATATTGCCTTTGCATGATATAAT
>OJNJ01000600.1_pt1 | contig 20800 bp, 21 predicted proteins | sample 1597491 | NCBI WGS metagenome assembly OJNJ01 (sample SAMEA2452132, study PRJEB22498) | human gut metagenome | biome: human feces; feature: human gut; material: feces | place: Australia | collected 2012 | reverse complement strand
ACAGTTATAAATTATAAAATGATAATGTTTTTTGAATCCCCATAATCAACAGGTGACGATTTAAGAGAAATGTGGAGCAGAAATCATTTACTATCTGTCTATGACTGATAGGAAATGATTTCTGTAGGTATTTCTTGATTTTATCCATAACAGTCTTTCGCATATTTCTGTGGTTAAATCTATACTCCTGTTCATTCAGGAATAAAGGCATCTCTCTTTTAGTTATTCCATGATATATACCAGTAATATTATTTTTAATATTACCGATTATTATATTTAACCAGAGTAGTCTATGATTCTTTTCTTCGTAGCTGATCTTCTCGTTCTTTACCTGAATCTCTTCATTTAATGTATTAAAGCCTTTCTCGCCATCTGTATTAAGCAATGCAGCATGTGTTAATATACAACATTGTTCTATATTTTTCTTAAGTGACAGACCAGTATAATCATTAATGCGTCTTAACTTAATAAATCGGGGATAGTTATTCCCTTTATCTGTAGATAGAATACCAAGAATAGGCTGTTGCTCACTTGCACGACCCGCATTATTCTTGGATTTTGCACCAATATTAAAGACATCCGCCTCATAGAAAAGGCTGTTGAGCAGCTTCTCTGAATTGCTTAGTGACATAAGATTCTACACTTGTTCTCTAGAAGAAGTGCAGTCTTGTGGTTAACATCTAGTATTGAACATAAATTTATTGCACTGATTCCTTTATTTTCATTAAGGAAAAGGAAAACACCTAACAGAAGTTTGTATAGATCAAGTTTGCAGCTCTGAAAAATAGTGCCTGAAAGCAGAGAATGTTGCTTATGGCATGAGCTACATTCAAGAACATATGAAGTCTTGGTCTTTCCTACACGCTTGACTAGGTAATACTTATGACATCCGCAACGGTCACATGAAAATCCCCCAGGCCATTTCATGGATTTGAAGAATTCAATACAGTTACCAATATTGTTTGAATAATTTTGAGTGAACTGATAAAGAGAAGCTTTCTTTGGCTTTAATACTTTATTTGACATGTGGTTATACCTCCATCTGATTTCTAATCTAATTATAGAACGGATGGAAAATCCATGTATTCAATTCAGCTTCATGAACGCCGTCCAATCGGTGCTTATAGAATTTAATTTTCACTAACCTGTAGGTATTCAAATTTTCTTTTAATAAAACAAAAAAATATCCTTTTTCACTTTCAACAAGTATTGGATATTATTTAGCACATCAAAATGATGATTTTGAAACAGCTATTAATCAAGCGGATGCTTTAATGTATCAGATAAAGAAAGACAAAAAAGCTCAAAGAAATTAATCTTGAGCTTTTTTTACATCTGATAAAAGTTTTTTAATTCTAACAAATGCTTCTTCAATATTTTCTTTAGATGAAGCAAAAGAAATTCTAACAAAATCAATAAAGTCCTTACCAAAACCACTTGCTGGTACAACAGCTACGCCATAATCAAGTAACTTATCCGCAAATTCTTGCCCATTAAGCCCCGTTTTAGAAACATCAACCATAATATAGAAAGCCCCATGAGGTTTAATGTATGAAAGACTTTCACATTGATCTAATTGTTCCATAATAAATGTTCTTCTTTCATGGAAAGTATCTACCATATGTTGAACTTCTTCTTTTACATCTTCTTGATCAATTGCTTTTGCCATTCCTATTTGCGCAAATGTCATTTGTGATGTTGTTGTATATTGATGTACTTTTAAAATAGGCTCTATATTTTCTTGACTAGAAGCAATATATCCCATTCGCCACCCTGTCATAGCATACGCTTTAGAAAAACCATTAACAATAATTGTATAATCTTTCATGTTTTCAAATGAGGCAATAGAAACATATTGCTTTTCATAATCGAGTTGATTATAAATTTCATCAGCTAATATTAAAATATTGTTTTCTCGAGCTAGTTGGCATACCTTTTCTAATGTTTCCTTTTGATAAACAGCTCCAGTTGGATTATTTGGATTATTAATAATAATCATTTTTGTTTTGTCTGTTATTTTATTTTTAACTTCATCTAGATCTATTTGAAATCCATTGCTTGGCTTTAAAGGAATTTCTACAGGAATTCCTTTACATAATAAAACTGTATTTTGATAAGAAACAAAGGCTGGTGTAAAAATAATAACTTCGTCCCCTTCATCAATAAAAGCCTGACACGTATTATTGATGGCTTCACTACAACCACATGTCATAATAATTTCTTGGTCGCTATCATAATCAATGGTTGTTTGTTGTTTTAAAAGTTGTGATACTTTTTGTCTTAAACCTAAATATCCTCGATTAGAACTATAATGTGTTTGGTTATCATTTAAAGCCTCAATTGTTGCTTTTTTGATGCCTTCTGGTGTATTAAAATCAGGTTCTCCTGCACATAAAGATACAACACTTTTCCCTTGACTTTTTAATTTTTCAACCTTTTCCATAACAACACGAATAGATGACATTTGTACTTGATCTATTCTTTTAGCGTATATATTTTCTTTTTCCATTTTGACACTTCCTTTTTGATAACTATTATATACTAATTATCGTCAAATACACAACAAAACATCTTAAATAAAAATACCTAATTTCTATAAAATATATCTATAAATTTTCTTCTTAATATCTATTAGATTTATCTATTTTTTGTTTTTATAATAAAGATAAGGAGGATTATATTTATGAATAAAGAATTTGAAGGAAAATATGCTGTTGTTACTGGAGGAGCTGGCGGAATCAGTTACGAAGCTGCAAAAGCACTTGCAAAAAAAGGATTATCTGGTGTTGTTTTAGCTGATTTAAATATTGAGCAAGCAACAGAAAGTGCTAAAAAACTAGAAGAAGGAACAGGATGTCACTGTTATCCATGCAAAGTAGATGTTTCTAATCCTGAAGATATTGAACATCTATTTGAATTTGCATTAGAAAAAATGCCAACATTTCATATTTTAGTTAATGGAGCTGGTGTTTGTCCAACAACCCCTATTGAAGATTTGGATGCTGATAAATGGGATTGGTGCATGAATATTAATTTAAGAGGTGCTCATTTATGTATGAGAGAAGCCATCAAAACTATGAAAAAACAAAAATATGGAAAAATCGTAAACATTTCTTCTGTGGCTGCACGAATTGGAGGTATCGCTTCTTCTGTAAGTTATGCTGCAAGTAAAGGTGGTCTTTTATCTGCTACAAAAAGTTATGCAAAAGTTTTAGGAACTTATAATATTAATGTTAACGCTGTTTGTCCTAGTGTCATCAACACAAATATGACAGCTAATACAAATTACAGTGCTGCTGGTATCCCACTTGGACGTTTAGGCGAAACAGAGGATGTTGCAGAAGTTATTGCCTTTCTAGCAAGTGATGCCTCTAAATATATTACTGGTCAAGGTATAGATATAAATGGTGGTTCTTATATGAACTAAAACACAAAAAAAGCTTCATCATGAAGCTTTTTTATTATCTTTATTTTTCTTTAACAAGTTTACTTCCTGAGTTGAAACCAATCATTAATCCTAATGCAACAAGTAAGATTGCGACTACTAATTGTAAACCATCAACCATTAAAACAAATCCACCTGTTACAAATAATTTCATAACGATTCCATAGATAGCTTGTACTAATGCTGTCATTGTAACGATAAACATTAATACCATTGGGATATATAACATAAATCCTTTTCTTCCAGTAACTTTTAAGAAAACAGCTAATGAAATTAAAACCATTGCAGCTAATAATTGGTTAGCTGATCCGAATAATGGCCAAATATTAACATATCCACCTAAACTTAATAAATATCCACAAACTAAAGAAATAATTGTTGAAACGTATTTATTAGTTAAAACTTTAACTAAACCACTTGGTTCTTGTCCTTCTTCTACTTCAAAGAATTCTTGGAAAGACATTCTTGAAATTCTTGCAACAGCATCTAATGAAGTTAAAGCAAGAGCTGAAACAAACATTGTCATAATGCATAATCCCCATGACTGAGGTAAACCAAGTTGAGCAACTAAACCAGTAACACCAGCTGAGAATTTAGTAAATGGTGTTGCTGTATCAGCTAAAGCCATATTAGCAAGTGTACTATCTAAGACACCAGATGCTTTTAAGTTTGGTAAAGCACCAACAATAACGATAACTAAGATAGCAAGTAATGATTCAAGTAACATGGAACCATAACCAACTTGTAACATATCTTTTTCGTTTTCTACTAATTTTGAACTTGTTTCAGATGAGACAAGTGAATGGAAACCAGAAACGGCACCACAAGCAATTGTAACAAATAATGTTGGGAAGATATAACTTCCTGAAGCAGATTTAAATCCTTCAAAAGCAGGTGTTGTAATTGTTGGATTGCTTACAAATACACCAATAACAGCAGCAACGATCATTCCAATGAATAAGAATGTTGTTAAATAATCACGTGGTGTTTTAAGTAACCACATAGGTGTAACTGAAGCAAAGAAAATATATACAAAGACAACATAAATCCAAGTTGTTTTAGTAGCATATACTGGGAACATAATTCCAAGTGCTAACATAGCAATAATTAAAGCAATACCAAGAATCACTTTTGGTAAACCTTCTAGTTTAACTTTTTTCAAGAATAAACCAAAGGCCATTGCTACGAAAACATATAAAATTGAAATTGAAGCAGCACTCGCATTTGGTGCAAGTTTAGCTCCATCAGCACTAATTCCATTAAATGTTCCAGCAACCATATCAGCAAAAGCTGCAATAACAATTAATGTAAAAATCCAACAAAATAAGAAAAATAATTTTTTACCTTTACGTCCAATATATTTTTCAATGATTTGTCCCATTGATTTTCCTTCTGTTTTAACAGAAGCATAAAGTGCTCCAAAATCTTGTACAGCACCAAAGAATACACCACCAACGATAACCCATAAAAAGGCTGGTAGCCAACCAAACATCATTGCCATAACTGGTCCAGTTACAGGTCCAGCTCCTGCAATTGATGAGAATTGATGAGCAAAGACTGACCATTTGTTTGTAGGTACAAAGTCTGTCCCATCTTCTTTTGCAACAGCAGGTGTTGTTGCTTTTGGATCAATTCCCCATGTTTTAACTAAGTAACGACCATAGAATAAATAAGCCACTACTAAAATTAAAGCGCTTAATCCAAGTAATAGTAAACCATTCATAAATGAATCCCCCTCTTTTAATTCAATCATCACATATAAAAAGGTTTTCGCTTAACTTTACGCTAAGACGAAAACCTTGTTCCGCGGTACCACTTAGATTGCGATATTTAATCGCCCCTTCACATCTTTTTATAATGCTATTTCTTTAACGCAGAAATTACGATTTCCCTACTTTTATTTCAAGATAATAGCTCACAAGTGATGGTCTTATATCATTACCTACATTCTTTCCACCAACCGAATGTTCTCTATAGGAAGCGGATGTAAAATCGTATCTTGTTCATCGCTCATTTATATGTATGTCTATATATTATACCTCTTTTTTTGTTTGTCAATAGTTTTTTATTTTAATAACTATATTTTTTATCAATAAATATTTATTTCGTTCAGTCAACTCATCTTTTGATACATATAATATATTGGTGATTATATGTCTCTACCTTACATGAATACTGTTTTACTTAATCAGATGATTGTTATCATTTCACAATCATTTAATGAATGTTTTTCAAATGATGAACAGGCCATTATTGGCGCTTTTTTAACAACTCTAGGAGATATGCTCTCTTTAAATAGTGCTTATATCTCTTATTTACAAGATCAAAATTCCCTTTTTAAACAAAATCAAAATGATTATGATTTATTAGAAAAAAGTATTGAAAAAATAAAAGTAGAACTTAATAAAATGAAAAGTAATGTCCAAAAATGAACATTACTTTTATTAATTATTAACACTTTGATGTGGGGCATATGTCGCATCATCAATTCCTTTAAAAGTATAGCCTAAATTTTTATAGTGTTCAATAATAGCAGGTAAGGCTTGAACAGTGGTATCCTTAGCTTGTGTATCGTGGCATAAAATCATGACATTATTATCATGACATGATGTCCCGTTTCTAATCAACTTATCTACAGCTACATGATTTCCTGAAGCATCTGTTGAATCTCCATTCCAATCATAATATTGATATCCTTTTTCAACAACTTCTTTTGTAAGAGTTGACATAATTCCTTGACAATATCTTCTTGACACTGTATTTGAACTTCCACCTGGGAAACGAATATAATGTGGTACAAAACCGATTTCTTTTTTTACCATTTGCCCTACTTTATTTAAATCATCAAAATAAGCATCAACTGAAGCATAGACAGTTGAATATTCATGACTATACGTATGAAGAGCAATCGTATGTCCTGCATTATAAGCATCTTTAATCAAATAATTATAATCTTGATTTCTTCCTGTTACAAAAAATGTTGCTTTAGCATCATATTTTGCAAGTATATCCATGATTTTTTTAGTATTTTCTGATGGACCATCATCAAATGTTAAATAAACAACTTTTTCATTAGATTGTTTATCACTACCAATTTTTTTAATTACATTTACTTTTCTTTTAACAGTTATTTTGTTTCCAGAACTATCTTTTGCCACATAAGTAACTTCATACGTTCCTTCTTTAGAAGTATCTAAATTTTTATCATCAATTTTATATTGGATATCTTCTAAACTATTATCACTTACTTCCACACCAGCTTTTAAATCAGGTGTTGTATTTAAAGAAACCGTCAAATCATCCAATCCCTTAAATACAGGTTTTTGTGTATCTACAACTTGAATCGTTGTTGTATATTCTCTATTTTTATATGTATATGTCACTTCATATTTTCCTAGCTTTTTAATATTTAAATTTTTGCTTTGACATGCTACATCTTTAACACTTCCATGTTCAACTTCACTAATATAGCTATTGGGATTAAACTTCCCATTAATTTCTACTGTCAGATTTTCTTTAAAATGCAGTTGTTTTTTTATAAATGTTTGATAAACAAATAAACCTATTCCTAAGACGATTACTCCAATCAAAGTAATCACTAATTTTTTTCTATTTTTCATATAGACTCCTACTCTTTTCTAAATATTCTTGTACTTTTTTAATAAACCTATCAATAACTGGTGAAAGACGTGTATATTTCTTCCATATAAAAACGGTATTTGTTGATAGTTCTGGATAAAAAGGAATGAAACAAATATTCTTTTGATTTAACACCTGATAGGCTCCTTCTACTGTAATCGCTGCTCCTTGATCATCTTGAATAAAAGGAAGAATTGCTGAAGCAAAATTATAAGAAAACATGCTGTGCAACGAAACATCCCCTTTTAACCAATTAGAAATTTCACTTTGAACAATTTCTCTATTTGTTAAAAACAATGGTAATTCTTTTAAATCCTCTTTTTTAACATAGGGCTTATTAGCCAAAGAATTAGTTTTTGAAACAATGATTCCCCATTTTTCTTGAAGCGGTATACGTAAATGATTATATTTTGAAATATCTACTGGTTCCAACAAAATCCCAATATCTACTAATCCTTGATCAACTCTTTCTTTAATCAAATCCGCATTTCCTACATAGATATCAAATTTTACAAGAGGGTATTCATCATGAAACTCTTGGGGACCGTCTATCGAGACTCCTACCAGCCAGTTGTTTTCACGAAAAAACTCACACCACTCGTCGGTCAACAGGGTTCCGTTAGTCTGTATGCAGTTGTCTATGCTTCTTCCACGGGCATATTTCTTCTGCAACTCCATTGCTTTTTTGTAGAAAGAGAGTGGACGCATCAATGTCTCTCCTCCGTGCCAGGTGAAGAGTACTTGCGGCATGGTTTGCGAATTGATGTATTGCTCGATAAACTTTTCAAGCAGTTCATCGCTCATCACATGTTTGGGATTTTCTTGATAAAGCCGGGACTTTTCCAGATAATAACAATAATCACATGCAAGGTTGCATACAGCCCCTACGGGCTTGAGCATTACGTATAGCGGCTTGGCAAAGGGTGCGTAGGTAGACATTTCTATAATATACGGTTACAATTTTACGGATTAACGGATTGACGGCTTCAATAACTCATTGACTATTTGTCAACTCCGAAAGTGCAAATTTAGGTAAAGTAAATGAAAAATCCGTCCTTATGTAGATGTTTATAAGGATTATTAAAGAAAAGAGTCTTACAAGTTTTAAATATTGATAAAATGTTTCATTTGCATACGAATCCGTTGTACCTTTGTCGTCGAAAAAGTTGTGTATCCTATGAATAAAGTATTGCCTTTTTTACTTTTGCTTTTTGTTTTTACCTCTTGTAGTCGCAAGTATAAGATTGAAGGCGCCTCTTCTGTAACCAGTCTGGACGGTAAAATGCTTTTTATTAAAGTGCTTCAGAATGGCGAGTGGCTCAATATTGATTCTGCCGAAGTGGTGCATGGACTATTTTCGATGAAAGGTAAAGTCGATTCGGTAGTAATGGCTACACTCTATATCGGTGACGAAAGCATCATGCCTTTAGTGATTGAAAAAGGTAATATTCAAGTTTCAATTACAAATACAGAATTGGTAGCAAAAGGAACCGCTCTGAACAATGCCCTCTACGCTTTTATTGATAAAAAGAATTCATTGGATGTTCAGATAGAAGAATTGCAACGTAAAGAAGCCCGCATGGTGATGGATGGTGCCGACTTGGCTGATATTCATGAGCAATTGACTCACGAGGGCGATTCGTTAATGCAAGATATGAATGGCTTTATCAAAAAATTTATCTCAGATAACTACGAAACAGTTTTAGGTCCGAGTGTATTTATGATGCTTTGCAGCACACTACCTTATCCTGTTATGACTCCCCAAATAGAGGACATCATGAAAGATGCTCCTTATTCGTTTAAGAATAACAAATTAGTGAAGGATTTTATTACAAAAGCGAAATCGAATATGGAGCTGATTGAAGAGCATCAGCGCATGGAACAAAATGCGACCTTGAACCATTAGCTAATAAGTTTTTTTCGTATTTTTGCGAAAAAACTTAATGAAAATGAACACGCACTCACTATTTGGTTACCTTTTTATTGCTTTATTTAGTCTTTTAGTTGTATCATGTTATTCGACGCCGGATGGAGTCATGTCATCTCTGTCTCAGGCTGAGAAAATAATGGAATCTCGCCCGGATAGTGCAATGGCTATTTTGCAACATATCCCAACTCCGGAAACTCTTCATGGTAAAGCGCAGGCGGACTATAGCCTATTGATGACACAGGCTATGGATAAAAACTACATAAATTTTACTTCAGATTCGCTGATTAAATTTGCTGTTGGTTATTATGGAGGCCATACTGAAGATCTTGTAGCTAAAGGAAAATCTTTTTATTATTATGGAAGGGTGATGGAAAGCCTTGATAAAGTAGAGGATGCAATGACGTTTTATTTAAAGGCGAAAGATGTACTTCAAAGCAGTGATCAGTTTAAATTATTGGGACTAATATCAGAGGGAATAGGAACTCTTAATAGGAAACAGAAATTATTTGATACTGCATTAAATAGCTATAAGGAGTCTTTAACTTATTATTCTCTAGTACCAGACTCTCTCTGTATGACATATGCTAATAGGAATATTGGTAGAGTGTTTTTATATAAAAATAGGCTTGATAGCGCCTACTATTATTATGATAAAGCAATTTATATTTCTAATGCAAATAAATATGTAGCTGTAGGGTCGTTGTTATTGGAATTAGGAGTGATTCATCGTTCAGAAAAAGATTACATTGGTGCTGAACGATATTTTTTGACATTTCTTGAGAGAGAAAAAACTCCAAATAAATTGTATTCTGGGTATTTGGCATTAGGAAATTTGTATTTATACATGAATCGTTTTGAAGATGCAGAACATTTTCTTATGTTATGTTTGGATAGCCCTGATCCAGTTGTTAAGAGAGATGCGTGTGAGTGTTTATATGATTTAGAGAAAGAATCAAATAAATTTAAAGAAGCTGTGATCTATAAAGATATAGCGGATTCCTTACGAATGATGACACAAGATATTGATACTCAAAATGCCATAGCAGATTTGCAGGGTAGATATAATAACGAAAAATGGCAGAGGGAAAGTCTACAATCCAGTATTGAGAAGAAGAATATTCTTTTAATAAGTTCGTTTGTGGGTTTTATTGCAGTAATGGTTATTATTTATATTTATTATAAATATAGAACCAATCAAAAACTGGTTAAGGATATCAATGAAAGAATTCGTAAAAATGATGTTGACATAAAGATGTATCAAAGGCAAATACTCAATTATCAGGACTTGCAAAAAGAAACATTGCAGGATTATCGAAATCAGATAGGAGAATTGCATGGGAAAATGTCTGTCCTTGAAGATCAGAATAAAGCATTATCTCTTCGTTTAACAGAGAAGAAGCATGATATACCGGAAAGTGAAGCCGATGATCTCTATGCTATTTATATGCAAGCACTTCATATACTAATAATGTTAAGAGGGAAAAATATAGAGAATACTTCAGGTAAGAAATTGCTTTTGGATGCCGATTGGGATAAGTTATTTCATCTATCTAATGCTATACATGGTGATTTTATTACGCGTATTAAGAATGATTTTCCTACTCTTACCAAACATGATATTGAAATTTGCTGTCTATTAAGATTTGGTATTGAACATGAGGTCTTAGGAAGTATTTTTCTGACGGAGACTGATTCAGTGACAAAAGCTAAAAGACGTATGAAAAAACGACTGAATCTATCTGCTTCGGATGATTTGGACGTTTTTTTGCTAAAATATTAGTTTGGCTTGAGGGGAAATTGTCCGGGTAAATATCTGTTCCTTATTTTTTATCTATTGATTTTAAGATAATTAGATGCCATTAACCCTACCTGAATTTGTCCGGGTAATTTCTTTGGCTGTCTGAAAAATATGCGCTACATTTGACGAAACCAAAACAAATAAAATATGAAATTGCGTGTTATTTTATCGTTAATTGTGGTATTGTTCATTGGACAGTCCATGTGTGCTATGTCCACTCAAATTCTTCGTAGACCCATTATTTTAGATGGTGAAATTATTGAAGAAGAAGCGAGTCGTTCCATCAACCCGTTGATTCCTATTTCTGCAGATATTGATGGCACTACTTTATTTATTGAGTTTACAAAGGTTATAGGTAATGTGGATATTACAGTGAAAGATGATACCAAAAAAGAAGTTTATTCATCTTCTGTGGATGTAACTGCTGCTAATCAAGCTACTTCGTTCTCTATTGCCGATTTAGCACCGGGAACTTACCTGCTTGAATTTACCAATTCGAATGGTGGTTATGTATATGGACAATTTATTGTAGAATAAATAATTTTAGTTTAGATGAAAAGCATATTATTTTCTGTGGCGATGGAACGTATAAGCAATCAGGCAATCAAGAGGATATAGCTCATTTACTGGAAGGGAGATAAGCTATATGTCGGAAGTAAGTGAACGAGAGTGGGACAATTGGAGATGTTTGTTTACCACCCCTCGTGAAAAATGGATTAATCTTACAGATGCTGAGCTTCAGAGTTAATATGCTGTAGGCTTTACAGACAAACCTGTTAAATCAGATGATGGATATTTTTCAATGGCAAATTACTCCATGAAGATAAGCAGGTATGTGAAAAGATTCTAAGAGTAGTTTCATCTCTATGTTAGCATTCATTGATGCAACACTGGATTTGGACTTGTTTTTTTATATAGTACTATCATATGTTTTTAGTTTAATTGTTTAATACTTAAATGGTTGTTGTGTGCGGGGTGCGTGATGTATCCCGCATACTTTTTATTATCTTATCCTTATATATCTATATTTTTTCTGCTGATTTATCCCTGATTAGTACATAGTATTCCTCATTAGTCTTGTCGGTGATAATTGTATACTTACTGTTGATTTCCTCTAAAATTTTCTTTAATTTATTGATTGCGCTTGTCATATTATTGGTTGGATCACTGTTTTTAGGCCAAAACTCTTCCTTCAATTCGTGTTTGTTCACTCTGTAATTAGGCCTATTTAAGAAAAATATTAATATCTTTTGTTGTTGATTAGGCATTTTGATCGGACGGTCATTGAATAGGACAAAGTCTTTCTCAAAGACAAATTGATCCTTGAATGATAACTCCTCTTTTATGGTAGAATTAGTCCTCTTTTCTGTTTCTACAGTATTGTCAACTGATATGGGGTCCGTGATAATATTGGGATCTGATGTTATATCAACTGTAGATACAGATCTGTTCTTTTGCTGTTTCCTATAGTATAGTACAAATAGAGTAATGGTGTAGATGAGAATCACTTCGACTACTAAATTGATGTAGATATTGGTTTTAGGCATTCGCTTCCACAAAGTTGAGAAACTATAGTCGATATACATTATGTAATCTACACTAACAATTTCATCTTCCAAGTGATAGATAATTTTTTCTGCATTACAAGGAATGCTACTTTGAGGCTGACTCCATATTTCTCTTTGTAGGTGTTTGGAAGTAATAATGCCAACATTAATATATCCTTTTATTTTGTTCTTACTTAAACTATTAATTATTAGATTTTGTATATCAGTGCTTTGTAAACTATCCATCATAAGCAATCCTAATTGACGGGCAAAGAATATTTCTGTATCAATATCTTGAACTTGGTGTTGATAGGTGAACAGTGTATCTTTTGAACAGAAAGTGCGAGTTTCATATGTTCCAATTTTATTAGGTGAATTACTAAGTCCATTCAATGCTAAGTCTTTAGTTTTTTGAGTTATATTGCTGATAACCGCTTCTTTCAAGATGTTTTCAACTTGTGGCTTGAATGCTTCTTTTTCTTTTTGAATGAGGGAATGAATAATTGTATAGGTCGAAACACCTATAGCAATCATAATAAATAGTATAATGACTCCGATTACTAAGAATATTCTTTTATTCATATTTGCCAGATCTTGTGTTGGTGTCGCAAAGTTACTTTAAAAGTTTGAATTTACCATCCTGTTTGTTGAATTAGTGATAAAAACAATTGCTATCTTATTAGAACTTAATATATTGATATTTAGACGTCATTAAATAAAATGACGTTGTTAATAAAAGTGTTGACGTAGAACATTTGTGTGCTTCTATCCACTCGCTTATCTTTGCTGATATTTATTAATTTATTGGTGAAATGAAAATAAAGATTTTAGCAGTATTAGCTGTTGTTACAGTAATTGTAGTCTCTATGTTTATGAGAGAAAAGAGAGAGGATCCTTCATCATTAGTAATGATGAATGTAGAAGCGTTGGCAACAGGTGAGGGGACTTCACCTGCTATATGTGTGGGAACAGGTTCAGTAGTTTGCCCTAATGATGGATCCAAAGTATTGTATTATAGGTAATTGAAAATCATGAAATACTGTCTGACATTTCTCTTTCTTTTGGCAATCTTTACCGGGTGCACTTCAGATTTGCCGAAAGATCGGATGTTGTATGTTTCTTTTCCTAAGGAGGAGACACTACATTCTAAGGTAATTCAGCTTGATTCGGTTTATATGCGTTATCCGTTTCGGGTACATGTGTCCGGTGATCAGGCTGTTGTCTTGGATTTACATGGTACTGATGTGTATTGCCATCTTTTTCATTATCCTGATTTCCATTATCTGTCTTCGTTTGGCAGGAGAGGGGATTCACCGGAAGAGATGCTTTCAGTAGAAACAGTGAAATGTATAGATGGTTCATTTTGGACTTTAGATGCCAACAAAGGCGAGTTAACTAGGTTTGAGTTTGTTTCGGATAGAGATTCGCTTCTGCGTGCAGAAGCGATCTCTTTCGATAAAGACAGCATTCTGCGTGCTCTTGATTTTGTGGCATTCAATGATACGACTTTTCTGATACCTGACTATTCGGGAGATAGCCGATTCTGTTGGGTGAACCGACAAGGAAAGTTTTTGAAAAAAAGTGGAGTGATTCCTTCATTGAACGAAGAAGCATTGAAAGAGGCGCGTCCTGCCTTAGCACAAGCTTGGCGCAGTTTTATCGATTATAATCCTCATAACGGAGTGTTGGTTGCTGCTACTCAATTAGGTGAAGTTCTTGAGATTTATAATCTTCAAAACGATTTTCATAGGGTCTGTTTAGGTCCTAAAGGGGAACCGGAATTCAAACTTGCGGGCGGGTATGCTATTCCGGATGGGATCATGGGATTCTCGGATGTGCAGGTTACGGATGAGGCTATTTATGCTGTTTTCCATGGTCACACTTTTAAAGAGATTATGGCACAGCACCAAAAAGAGGGAAGAGCTACAGATGGTGGACAATACATTTATGTTTTCAACTTACAAGGGGAACCTTTATGTAAATATACCTTAGATCGTTATATCACAGGTTTCCATGTTGATGAAAGAAATAAGACTATTACAGCAACAGATGTTAATAACGACCAACCCATTGTGGAGTTCCGCTTTGGCTAAAGTCAAGTGTAACAGGTTCGAAAAGGAGTGGGTAAAGCCAACTTGTTGATGGGGAAGCTATTTTCCCGCTCCTGACAACCTTTAGAAAAGGAAGTTTAACAGGTACATCTTCCGAGAAAGGAGACATAGACAAAATTATTATTACCAATATAAAATAAAAAGAATGAAAAAGAAATATTATGCAGCGTTATTAGCTGTAGTTGTTACTGCATTTACGGGATATAATGTTTATCAGAGTCAAAAGGCGGATGCCTCTTTATCTGATTTGGCAATGGCTAACGTAGAAGCATTGGCAAATGGAGAACTTTCGAATGGAAATTGTGAAGGTTCTTGGTCACAAGAATGTTGTAAGTGTGATTATATTCATTATACTTATGCTTGTGCAATAGAAGTGACTGGTAATAGCTGCTATACAGTAAGTGGATGGAGCCATTATACAAATTAAAATTTAATAAAAAGGATGTGTCAGTTGTAATATTTGTGACACATCTTTTTGTAACTTTATTAAAGTTATGCATAAGATAATTCTATATATTATTTCTGTTTTAACAGTGTTTACTTCTTGCACAACTACTGATGTACCTGATAAGGTGAGTTTACAACCCCAGGTAATGAATGATAGTCTTTTGACAACTATGCCTGGTGATTTATTGCTGATAGACGATTATTTAGTTTGGTCTGATCCTTTCTCTGATAACAAATTTTTGCATGTACATCGTTCTTCCGATGGAAAATATATCGGTTCTATGGGGCAAAAGGGAGAAGGTCCACAGGAATTTGTAAGTCCTTTAATCAATCGTTTTTCCATTAATCGCTGTATTGCTGCTCATGATGCTAACGGGAAAACCAGAGGCTATTTATCTATTGACAGTTTAATTGTCGGAAAAGAACCTTTTATGTCTTTATCAGATTTTGATCGGAATATACGAATGGCTAAATTGGACGAACAACTGTATCTGACTGAAACCGAAAATGGTGAGAACGATTATTTTAAAGTGAGTTCAAATGGGAAAAAATCTACATTTGGGGTTTATCCGATTCGTGAAGTGAAACACCATATGGGTACATATAAAACTTACGATAAAGATCGTGGACTCCTTGCTTTTGGTCCTTTTAATTTTTCTTATTTGGCTTTGTATAAAAAGGAAGGGGATAATTTTAAGTTATTATGGGAACGCATGCCTGAAAAAGAAAACTATTCTGTTGTTGATGGGGCGATTAGGTTTGATCGTAGCGTGATGGGAGTGAGGGATATATGCATGACTAAAGATTATATTGTTACTCTGGAGCGTGACCGGGAAGTTGATCCGTTGGATGAAAGGACTGTCGGACGTAATGCAAGTAAATGTCCCCGTACGGTTTTTGTGTATGATTATGATGGTAAATTACTGAAAATTGTAAATTTGGGCATGCCTGTAATGCGCATTGCTGCTGACGGACGAAGTAATGCTCTGTATGTGATAGGAGTTAATCCTGATTTTGCATTGGCGAAATATGATTTATAGAAATTGGCTTTGGATTATTGGGGTAGCTTGTATACTTTTTGTCTCATGCAAACCCACGGAGGTTGACGTGCCTATTACTTATTATTCGTCTTTTCTCTTGAAAGATACTACTGTTATGCTTTCTAAAGTAGAAATGGATCCTATGCAGGTAAATGCACGGTGTATGGTGTGGGATGGCGATAAGCGGGTATTGGTTCGTACGTCAACTACAGATTCTATTTATGCTGTGTTTGCTTATCCGGAAATGAAATTTTTGAGCTATACCGGTAGTTTGTCAGAATATAAACAGATATTAGCCGAATGCAATGAAGGCTTTTACTTGGTAAAAGATGATTCGTTATATTTATATCATTTAACAGATAAGGATTTGTTGCAGAAAACGACAACTCATTTCCTTTATAATAGCAATAAGATTCGATTATCTAAAATTAAGAAATTGAATGATAAAATGTATACAGCTCATGCATATACGGATCCTTCTTATAATGATATTAGGTTAAATGAGTTCTACATGCTTGATGCTGAGAATAATATCTTATATCCTAAAGGGCATTATCCGGAGCGTACTGAGGTAAGATTTAAAACGATATTTGACTTTAAGTTTGCCTATGCGCACGAAGTATGGCCAAAACCGGACGGAAGTCGCATCTTAGTTAATTATGTGAGGACTCGCCGTTTTCGGATTTATGATTTGAGTGCCCGATTATTGCACGATGTATGTCTTGATTATGCATCTAATAAATATGTTGTGGATGCAGATCCTAAACGTTGGACAACGTTTATTAGAGATTGTTTTGTTACTGATAAATACATTTATTTGCTATGTCCGGAGGGTGAGCAATCCAGTTTGGTTATAGTAGATTGGGACGGTAGACCAATAGCGCGTTATCGATTGGATGAAAAGATTTTTTTCTTTTTTATAGATCCGGATAGAAATCTTTTTTGTGGTATTAACTCAAATAATGGGCAGTCTTTTTATTTCCTTGATTTAGATATAAATTAGTAGATATTTATGAAATACTTATATGTGTTATTAGCTTTTTCTTTTTTGTTTTCTTGTAAAGATGAGAATAAAAAACATGCGGAATCTGTTTTGAGGGAATGGATGAATAAGGAAATTGTTTTCCCGAATAAAATGTATTTTAGTATTCAGGGTAAAGAGAATGTTGATTTTCGTATAAAAGATACCGAATATAAGATTGTCGCCTATGTTGATTCTGCCGGTTGCACCAGTTGTAAATTACACTTGTCTAAATGGAAAGAGTTAATCCATTATGTGGATTCTATTCAGTCTGAGCGTGTACAGTTTTTGTTTTTTTTCTTTCCCAAGAATGGAAGAGACATATATCATACAATGAGAATGGATAAATTTACCTATCCGGTTTGTGTTGACACACTCGATTCTTTTAATAAGTTAAATCATTTTCCTGACGATGTAAGATTCCAGACTTTTTTGCTGAATAAGGAGAATAAGGTTGTAGCAGTAGGTAACCCCATTCATAACCCGAATATCAGAGATTTATTTTTGAATATAATTTCCGGTGGCACTTCTCTTCCAGATGAAAAACGTCCTCAAACAGAGGTGAAGATAGAGGCTCTGTCTATGGACTTGGGTATGTTTGATTGGAAAAAAGAACAGAAATGTATTTTTACCGTTGAAAATACGGGAAAAGAGTTGCTTGTGATTGATGATGTCAATACTTCGTGCGGATGTACCACAGTGGAGTATTCGAGAGAACCGGTTCAGTCCGGAAAGACGATAGATATTACCGTTGTTTATAAGGCTGAATATCCGGAGCATTTTAACAAGACGATTACTGTCTACTGTAACTCGCCTGTTTCACCTTTGCAATTGAAAATAAAAGGAGATGCTAAATAAAAGTTAAGAGATTGCCGGCTGACGGTTGAGGCGCAGTGGACAAATAACCATGGGGGGCGATTTTGTTCAATGGTTTATTTCTAGGAGTAGTTGGTAAACTTGCTGCAATTCACCGAAGCCGGCTTTTTATGATTAAGGGTAGTATATGACAGGAGTAGCGGAAAAGAAAAAAAGAATGATAAAGATTTACCTATTATGGGTGCTGTTAGTCGGCAGCTTGTGCTGTTCTTGTACAGGAAATAAACGATTGGAATATGCGTTGGAGTTTGCCGGGGAGAATAGGGGAGAGCTTGAAAAAGTTTTGGAACACTATAATGATAGCGGACTGAAACAGGATGCCGCACGCTTTTTGATTGAAAATATGCCCCGTTATTTTAGTTATGAAGGATGGCAATTGGATACGTTAAAAGCAATTCATGCAGCCACAGAACATACGGATGGATGGGTGAATAAAAAAGATCGCAAAAAATGGGAACATTTTTCTTTTCGGACTTTAAAGAAAGTTTATGATGCTAAAGTGATTAAAGCTGAGTTCTTGATTCATCACATAGATCAAGCCTTTGAAGTTTTTGAAAAAAGATCCTGGAATAAATATTTGCCATTTGATGATTTCTGTGAATTGATTTTGCCATATCGGATTGGTGATGAACCCTTGGAGGAATGGCGTGGTTGGTATAGGGAGCGTTATGAATCTATATTGGATTCGCTCTATCAAGGGACAGATGTGGTAGAAGCCACCGATCGTTTAGGGGCTTATTTGCGTCAGGAAAAAGACTTCAGGTATAGTGTTGAGCTGGACTTACCCCATTTAGGTGCAGGTTTTTTGCTAGCTAACAGGGTTGGAAGCTGTGAGGCGTCTTGTGATTTTACGGTCTATGTGTTACGTGCGCTTGGTATTCCCGCTGCAACGGATATTTATCATTATGGACCCGGTAAGGGAGCCGGTCATGTCTGGAATGTATTGAGGGATACAACCGGTGGCTATGTTCCTTTCTGGTTTATTCAGACTAAAGTGGAGCGGGGCGGAAGTGATAAACGAGAAAAAGGGAAGGTATACAGGCGGTGTTTTGGAGCACAGCAGGAGAAAGTATCAGGTATCCGCCGCGATCGGTCTGTTCCGTTTCCGCTGAAAGATCCATATTTAAAAGATGTTACAAGTGACTATTTCCCGGCAAATCAGGTTACAATAGAAATTGATCCTCAGGTTGATAAAAAGTATATCTGCCTGGGTGTGTTTACATTGGAAGGATGTATGCCCATAGATATAACTGTGCAGAAAGGAAATAAAGCAACCTTTATGAATGTAGAACCCGGAATTTTGTTTCAACCGCTATATGATAACGGGATGAAGTGGGTGGCAGCCGGATACCCTTTCCTTGTAGACGAAAAGGGAGAGGTGAAGTATCATAAACCCGATTGCGCTGTGAAAGGAAGTATGGATTTGAGCCGTAAATTCTTATTGCGACAATATCTGAAAGATTATCTCAGCGCTGTAGTGGGGGATAAGATAGAGGGAGCCAATCATTCGGATTTTTCGGATGCCTGTCTGTTGCATCAGATAGTGGATACACCTAAGGTAAGCTATCAGGTGGCCTATCCACAATCCCGGAAGAGATACCGGTATATACGTTATACTTCGACCCCCGAAAAAACACTTCAATTGGCGGAATTACAGCTTTTCCGAAAAGTGGATGATCAAGAGAAAATAGCGGCTAAGGTCATCGATGGCAGTAATGCTTTTATTGCAGATGACCGGTTTGATCGTTTTAAAGTGAATGACGGTGATGGATTAACCTTTTTTCTTACGAAAGAGAAGGGAGCATTCGTTACACTTGATTTAGGTAAGCCGGAAAAGATTGAAAAAATAGTCTATATGCCTCGTAACGATGATAACTTCATTCGGTTAGGGGATCAGTATGAACTGTTTTATCAGGATGGATTTCGTGGTTGGATTTCTTTAGGCAGGCAAGTAGCCTCAGAATTAACATTGCACTATGACAATATACCCCAAAATTCAGTACTTTGGCTTCGGAATTTGTCAAGAGGGAGAGAAGAAACCGTATTTCGAAACGAGGACGGTCGGCAGGTTTTCTTTGTAAAGTGGTAAAAACAGGAAAGAAACAGATCAAAAAAGAGGAATTTCTTTTATTTATTTTGTAAAATAGACTGTAAATCGCTGAATGGTCTGATTTTGTTGTTTTTTGACCGGATATTAGCTTCCTTAATCTTATTTTTTCTCAAACTTTGTAAGGTAAATCAATGTAAAAAGTATGACTATAATGAAGTTGAGACTGGGAGTTCGTGGGATGATGTGGCTAACCTTGGTAATTATGATGTGGGGCATCATATCTTGTCGAACTCAAGAAGAGAAATGTCTTGAAGAGGTTTTATCTCTTCCGCTCGCCAATAAAGAAGAACTACAAAAAGTACTGGATCATTATAAAGATGACAGCCTGAAGTATCAGGCCGTTTGCTTTCTGATCAGGAATATGCCTTTTCATGCAGGATACGAGGGAAATGCTTTGAAGCATTATTACCAATATTTTGATATTTACGCGCAAGGAAAATTAGGACCGCACGAAGTGATTGATTCTTTAAAAGAAAATTCGTTTTCTGTTTCGCAATTAAAACGGATAGAGGATATTGCCAATATTGATTCTTCTTTACTGGTGCAGAACGTGGATTGGGCTTTTAAGGTGTGGAGAGAGCAGCCTTGGGGCAAGAATGTAAGTTTTGATAATTTTTGTGAGTTTGTTCTACCTTATCGGCTGGGAGATGAACCACTTGGATTCTGGAGAGAAGATATTTATAAACGCTATAATCCAATATTAGATAGTATCCGGTTGTTGCCTCAAGCTCAGGATCCGTTGGTTGCTGCAAAGGTGTTGATGGATTCGCTTGTTGTGGAACAATCCCATTTTACCGGTCTGTTTCCCGCCGGTCCGCATTTAGGTCCTTCAGTAG
>OJNJ01000590.1_pt1 | contig 20987 bp, 18 predicted proteins | sample 1597491 | NCBI WGS metagenome assembly OJNJ01 (sample SAMEA2452132, study PRJEB22498) | human gut metagenome | biome: human feces; feature: human gut; material: feces | place: Australia | collected 2012 | reverse complement strand
TGATAACCGGAATTCGTAGAGGAATGTATTTTAGTATTGCAGGGGATAATCTTTCGGAGGCTGATAAGCAGTTCATTGCAGACTTTTACAAGTATGGATTTGTTGGAATTATGCTTGACTGGGTAGACGAGGGGATGAAAGACGATTATCATAAAATAGTGGAGCAGCTTAGCATTACGCTTCGTGGAAATATAGCAAATTCCATTCATAACTTTGAAAGCGAGATGTAAAAGCAGAGGACGGATCAGGATAAAGAAATCTAGTACTGCGGGATACGCGGGGAGAGCGCTTATGAATCGAACATCAGATATGAAAAAGAGATTGCCGGGGATAATACTGATAACAGGGGGAATTGTGCTGGTTGCTATGGTCATCCAGGCGGTCATACTGAGCTTTATCAATAACAGGAGTTTTGACAGGACCTCGCAGGTGCTGCTGGATCAGGTCAGCAATGTAATTGAGAAGAATAAGGCAAGTGAGGAAGATTATACTGAAAAACAAGACTTGAAAAACAATTCAAGAACTAGAATACTAGACATGACTGAAAAATTAGAAAAAGTAAAAAATGGAGATTATAATGCCAAATAAGGCATTTGTCCATTTTTTAATATGTATGCTTCATCCTTCGATGAACTGACAGTAGAAATAACTTTTATCAGATTTTTAGAACCACCACCATGGTTTTTACCATCAATAACAGAGAAATCTGCATCACATTTAGCACAGAATATATGACCTTCTGCACTTCCTGACTCTTTTAAACCAGTAGCTGGGAAAACTCCCCAGTTTGCTGTTTCACTGCCTGCCCAGAATATTCCCCAGTAAAGTCTGTCACTTCTGCAGCATGGACATATTCTTTCAAATACTGATTTGTAGAATGTATAACCATATTTGCTTAATTCACCAGCGGCTGAAGGTCTTCCGATAGCCATAATATATTTTCCATCAGGAGATACACCGTAAATGCTGTAGTATTTAATAAAAGCAGGATCTTCCATTACATAAATCGTATTGAATATTTCCTCTCCTGAATTCAAGTTCTTGGAAAGTACTGCATGATTACCCTTTGATAAAGAAACATTCAAAGTAGCAACACCTCCATCATCAGTTTGAACAATGTATTCAACACCATTAATTGTTATTGATACATTTCTTGCACCGTCATGAGTTTTAAGTACAAATACTCCACTTTTATTCTCAATTAATGAAATATCCTCCGCTGAAATAGTAGTCAATACTTTAATAATATTTGCTTTTTCTTCACCGTTTAAATGAATTGCAGTTAAAATATACTCTCCAGGAAATAGGTTAATATTCAATCTGGCCATACCATTATCATCAGTCTGCTTTTTATAAAAAACACCATTAATATTAAAAATAACACTGGCATTAACCAAAGGACTGCCACAACCATCCAAAAACTTAGCACAATACTGAGTACCATTCCTAAAAAACTTAACAACATCATTAGCCTGAATAGTAGACAATACTTCAATATTATTGGTCTTGGTAGCTAATCCGTCTGTATAATGATAAAATGTAGTTATTGTGTAATTTCCAGGATTTAAGTTAATCCCTATGGAAGCTTTACCGTTTACCAATTCTTTTGTGTAATTCACACCATTAACATTGAAAATTACTTTAGAATCATTATTTTGAGAATTTATAATCTTGCCATCCTGATATATAGATACTTCATACCGGCTTCCGTTTTTATAATACATTGAAAGGTCTTCACCATAAATAACCGGTTCTCGAGTATCTTCGGATTTAGAATAAGTTACATTATTTATATCATCAATCCCCGATGGAGGATCAACATCCAAATCACCTGTTTCAACATCGTCATCAAATGACACCACATTACCAACATCTGAAGCCGCACCAACTGCAGATACAGACAACATGAAACAAAGTGTTATTAAAAATATCTTCATTTTATTGCCAAACATAAGTCCACCTCTTATGAATCAAGAAATATTTTTTTCTTGTGTGTATATTGTTTTTATCTTTTCTTATAAAAAGCTTTTGAATTTCAAAATAAGCTCAAATAAAGTTAAAATAGCTAAAATAAGCAATTTAAAGCTTAAAAAAAATATAGATAATTGTAAGTATTTAAAAATTGTTAATAAGTTATAATTAAAAATCATAGGAGAATTTTCCTAAAGTATTTAGTCAAATAAAGCTACGAGAGCCAAATAAATTAATAAGCTTAAAGTAAAATTAATCTGAAGGCTTATTTTAATAATCAACAATAGTTAATCCATTATTTTAATAAACAGCAATTAATTAACTATCTAAATTAAAATATGATAAAAATTAAACTTAAAATTATCTAAAAAACAATGAATTATTATGTTTAAATCAGATTCCAAAATACTGCAATCCAAATTATAAAAAACACACAAATAAACTGCAAAATTAGATTATCCCAAATATTTAAATTAATTAAGCCAAACAAAATAGTTAAATTAAGTTTCAAAAACAGATTTTGGAAAAACTGCTTTTCAAGGAAGTATTAGAATAATGCAAAAGAAAGTCAATTAAAATAAGAGTATCGCAAAATAAATAGTAAAATAATAGCTATTTAATTAATATAATTAATAGCTAATTCAAAAACATATTTTTTAATCATCTACAAGTAGAAGTTCTGAATAGGAATATAAAATATCTTTAACTCCGGAGTTCGGATTTTCAAATTTAGATAAGCAAAGTATGACACCATCATCAAAATCAATACTTTCACCTAACTCCAAATCTTTTAAATCGTTTAAATCCATTGCTTTAGAATATTCTTCTTTTAGAGCTTTAACTTCAGGGTCGGTTTCATTAACCCATTCCTGATTGAAATATAAAAATAAATATGGAGTTTCGTTAAATTCCAAAGCAAAAATAGCTTTAGATTCTTCTCCATCAAGTTTAAAAATTGAAATCATAAATCTCACTCCACTGTTACACATTTAGCTAAGTTTTTAGGCTTATCAGGATCCAAACCTTTTTCAACAGCCACATAATATGCCAGCAATTGTAATGGCACTATATAAACTAAAGGTGCAATAACTTCATTAACATCACTGTCTATAGTAAACAAATCATCAGACTTTAGTTTTAGTCTTTCATCATCCTTAGAACCGATAGCTAAAATATCTGCACCACGGGATTTAACTTCTTCCAAATTACTCATTGTTTTTCTGTGGTTTTCTCCAGGAGGCAGTATTACAACAACAGGAATTCCCTCATCAATAAGTGCAAGTGGCCCATGTTTAAGTTCACCTGCAGCATAACCTTCACCATGAATATAGGTAATTTCTTTAAGTTTTAAAGCTCCTTCCAAAGCTATAGGATAAGAATATCCTCTTCCAATAAAGAAAAAGTCACGGGCAAACTTATATTTTTTAGACATTGTCTTAATTGAATCCACTTCTTTCAGTAGCTCCTCAATGAAATCAGGGACCTTGTAGATATCTTCAAGCAATTTTTCATCTTTAGCTATTAATGCTGCAAATAAATAAATAGCAGTCAATTGACTTACATAAGTTTTGGTTGCAGCAACTCCAATCTCAGGACCTGCCTGAGTTTGTATCACATAATCAGCACGCCTTGTAATAGCTGAACCTGCTACATTAACTACACCTAAAGTTTTGGATGTTTCATTAGCTAAATCCAGTGCCTTAAGACTGTCTGCTGTTTCACCTGATTGGGATATGAAAATAACTAAAGTATCTTCGTTTAATGTATTTGCAGAGTATTTAAATTCAGAAGCTAAAATAACATCAGTCGGAATACCTGCCAAAGATTCTAAAAGATATTTACCCGTTATAGAAGCATGGAAAGATGTACCACATGCTACAAAACAGATTCTTGAAATATCTCCCAAATCATCAATAATTTCCTGAATATTATCCCTTTCAGTTAAAGTGTTTCTAACTGCTGTAGCCTGTTCATTGATTTCTTTAATCATGAAATAGTCATAACCTTCCTTTTCAGCCATTTCAGGAGTCCAGTCAATAGTTTCAATTTCTTTTTCTATAACATTGTCAAATTCATCCTTGACCACTATTTCATTTTCATCAATAATGACCAGTTCCCCTTTTTCAGGATAGATTATGTCTCTTGCATATTCCAGTATAGCCGGAGAATCAGAAGCTAGGTAATATCCGTCTTCACCAATACCGACAATTAAAGGACTGTCTTTACGGGTAGCTATTATTTTATCAGGTTCATTTTTACTAACAGCAGCTATTGCATAAGCTCCGTGAATTATTCCGATTGTTTCACGTACAGCATCTTCCAAATCAAATCCTTTGTCCATATATTTTTCTATTAAATGAGGAATAACCTCAGTATCAGTATCTGATTTAAATACATGGCCTTCTTCTTCAAGCTGAGATTTAATATCCAAATAATTTTCAATAATACCATTGTGAACTACAGCTACTGATTCATTTTCATCAGTATGAGGATGAGCATTAATTTTATTTGGATCACCATGAGTAGCCCAGCGAACATGTGCAATACCATAATGACCCGGCATATCAGCCAAATCTAATTTAGAATCAACCTCTTTAATTTCCCCCTTATCTTTTTTAATGTTAATACCATCACTAACTGTAGCGATACCTATTGAATCATAACCTCTATATTCCAATTTAGATATACAATCTAAAAGAACAGGAGCTGCATTTTTATTGTTTTTTAATATGCAACCTACAATCCCACACATTGTTACACCTCAATAATTATAAATGTCTTTATAAAGACTTACTACATCTCCAATAATCAAAATAGCAGGAGTGTTAATTTCCTTATCAGCTATATTCTCAAGAGTTCCGAAAATCACATTTTCATCTGGAAGAGTACCGCTTTCTATAACACAAACAGGTGTATCTCCTGAACGGTACTTCATAATTTCACTTGTGTTCTCTTTAATATTACCTATACCCATTAATATAACTAATGTATCTGCGGTATAATCCCACTTAACCTGACTTTCCTTTTTAGTAGGATCTTCATGACCAGTTACCAATGTTACAGAGGTAGCTATAGCTCTATGAGTTACAGGTAGCCCAAGTGATGTTGGCGCTCCAATAGCTGATGTTACACCAGGAATTACTTCAAATTTGATATCATTTTCCATTAAAGCTAATATTTCTTCTCCTCCACGACCAAAAACAAAAGGATCTCCTCCTTTAAGACGAACAACAGTGTCATTTTCCTTAGCCTGCTCGACAATCAATTCATTAATTTGGTCTTGTGTTTTATAATGTTCTCCAGCTTTCTTACCAACATATATCTTTTTGGCATCCTTTGGAGCATGCTCTAAAATTTCATCATTAGCCAGATAATCATATAAAACAACATCTGCTTTATTTAGAGCTTTTATAGCTTTAAGAGTTATTAAATCAGCATCTCCAGGACCTGCACCCACTAAATAAACTACCATCTAAATCACTTATAAAAATCCTTTAAAAAAGTTTAACCCGTCACTAGAACCTAATATTTCTTCACAAGCACGTTCAGGATGAGGCATCATTGCACAAACAAGACCTGACTCATCACAAACACTGGTAATAGCTTCCATAGAACCATTAGGATTTTTATCTTTAAATTGTAAAACTATCTGATCTTGATCTTTTAATAAATCAATATCCTCTGTGTAAAACCTTCCTTCTGCATGAGCTATTGGAATCTGTAAAGTCTGACCTTTTTTAAATGATTTTGTAAAAGGTGTTCTTGCAGTTCCGACTTTCAAATCAACCCATTCACAGTTAAATTTAGGATTTTCATTAGTTATGAAAACACCTGGAACAAGACCTATTTCACCAAGAATTTGAGCCCCGTTACATATTCCTAAAACAGGTTTTTCCTCTTTAACCAATGCTTTAATACCATCAATAACAGGAGTGATGGAAGCCATAGCACCTGCTCTTAAATAATCACCATAAGAAAATCCCCCAGGAATTACAATACCGTCAAAATCTGTTAAATCTTCCTGATTCCACCAGATATATTCAGGAGTTAAACCTGCAAGTTCAATAGCTCTGGCCACATCCCTATCACAGTTGGTTCCCGGAAATCTAATTACTCCAATTTTCATTATAAAAACCCCTTAAGCCCCACAAGCAGAGTTTTGTGGAATAACAGTAATTTTATAATTATGAATTACAGGATTACAGAGTAATCTTTCACACATGTCTACAACATCTTCCCTTATAGCTTCCCTGTCTTCTCCTTCCATTTGGAATTTGATGATGTCTACAGTTTTAGCATTTTTAACATCATAACCAAGTAAAGCAAGAGACCTTTCAATAGTTGTGGCTTCCGGGTTTAACATACCTTCTTTAAGAGATACTTTAACTTCAATATCAAAAATCATTTCTAAAAACTCCTTACAATTCTATTTTCTCGTCATCAGGGATAATTCTGTTATAAACTTCCACATAAGCGTCCATAACTTCATTGTCTTTACCTTTTCTGAACAATTCCTTATCCAACATATCCAAGGTTTCACTATCCCATAACCTGCATCCGTCTGGGCTAATTTCATCACCTAAAATAATTTCGCCGTTTTTATCTTTACCGAATTCAACTTTGAAATCAACCAAGATAATTCCAGCTTCTAAAAGGAATTCAGATAAAATTTCATTAATTTTTAATGCTTTTTCGGTTAATTCATCAATTTCTTCCTGAGTAGCTAATCCTAAAGCTTTAATAATGGAATCATTAAGCATAGGGTCATGGAATTCATCTGCTTTAAAATCCATTTGAACAATAGGAGGATCTAATTTAGTACCGTCAGCTATTGGATATTTACGAATTAAACTGCCTGTAGCTATATTTCTAACAATAACCTCAATAGGTATCATTTCCAATTTTTTAGCTACCATAACATTAGTTTCAGGCAAATCAATAAACTGTGTTTTAATACCGTTTTCCTCTAATACTTTAAAAAGTTTAGTGGAAATAAGTGCATTATAAGAACCTTTTTTATTCATCACTTCTTTTCTTGCACCATCACCTGCAGTCATATCATCTCTAAACTCAATGATAACTGCATTTTCATCATCAGTAGTATATACACTCTTTACTTTACCGTTATTAATTAACTCTTTTTTATCCATGATATCAACAAGTAATTTTTAAATTTATATTATGTATAATTCTGATTAAAATACTATATAAATTAAACTAAACCATTAGCTACAACAGAAATAAATTTCTTTTTATCTTTCTTTTTCAAAAACCACGGAACAAAAAATGTAGTATGGTGAGGAACCCCATAGTGTCTTTCCAGATAAATCGGATAAGTTATATGTTTCCATTTAACATAAACATGCTTAAAAAAAGATAACTGTTCCAGATAAATGCGGCGGCGATTATCGGATTTATTCCAGACTTTTTTCTCCTGTTTGGAAAATAAAAACTTGATTTTCAGTCTGCGGGAATCCATATCATCATATTCATCAACAGACAAAGGATATGACAGACTGTTGAACATTTCCCGAAATTCCTTAATTTCCTTATTGAGTCTAACTTCAGTTAAGTAATATTCATTATCCTGTCTTTTTTTAAAAGATTTGAACTTCCTGGTTTTTGGCATAGTACAAAACTTCTTTTTGGTTTTTTTACCCATTTACCAACACACCAATAAAACAAAACTTAGTTATTTTTCCGAATATTGAACTTCCTGTAAAGATTTTTTATTGTCTGATTATTGTAAAGTGAAGTATAAAGTTTGGAAATGAAAATAGCCTGTTTAAACTGTTTATTTAAAACTTTATTGTTTAAAACGGCAATTTCTCTTCTATGAATATCTATTTTACAGTTTAAATGCTTTTCAAACTTGTAAATTTCTTTAACCGCATACATCTTATGGCTTTTATCCAAATTAGAAAAGATTAAAAGCAAACTTCCGATATTTTCCCCGATTGTTACATACTGAGATAATTTAACCGGTTCCAGAAGATCATTGACATTATACATACCCTTTAGAAATCTGTTGAATTTTTTAATATCATGACCATGAATAGCTGTTTTTTTATGTTCAAATGTGTTATACATATAAACCTGAGTATTGGGTAAAACAGAAATCTTTTTTGAATTTATCAGAGCCTTAAAATAAAAATAAGTGTCTTCACACAGAGTATCTTCCGGAAATGAGATATTGTTATCTAAAATTAATTCTTTTTTAAAGATTTTACCCCATGGAGCTACAAAATAATTCAAACTTAAGCTGTCAAAGATTTCCTGAGATTCCAAAGGATTTAAATTCACTAATCTTTCATCACTTTGGAGGAATTTAACCTTAACCTTATCTCCATCCAGATTGATGATATGTGATCCTATTACAAAATCAGAGTCTTGAGTTAAAATAGTGTTGTACAAATTTTCAAGACCTTCCTTAAGATATTCATCATCAGAATCTAAAAAGGAAATGTAATCAGCACTGGCATATTTAATACCTAAACTGCGTGGCTTACCTGGAAGCCCTGAGTTTTCATCTAAAAAAACAGGAACAATATTATCATATTCATTAGCATAATCACTTATAATGTTTCTGGAATTATCAGTTGAACAGTCATCAACTATTATCAGCTCAATATTTTCAAAACCTAAAGACTGGTTGATTATTGAATCAATAGCTGCATTCAATTCCTTTTCAGCATTATAAACAGGCATTACTACACTAATTTTAAAGGTCATATTTTTCATATCCAATTGTATAACTATAAATTATACCAAACATAATTAATAAAAATTTCCATTAGAAAAGTTATATATGTATATTAATTATAAATAATAATTTAACAAGTTTTTTAAAAAGGGAAAATGATGCATTATACTGATTATTCTGATGAAACTATTCACAAACTGCAGGAATTGGAGCTTATGATTCTAAAGGATTTTATAGCTATTTGTGAAAAAAACAACATTGAGTATTTTATTTACGGAGGCAGTGCATTAGGTGCCGTCAGACATGGCGGTTTTATTCCATGGGATGATGACATAGACATTATTATGTTTAGAAAAGACTATGAAAAGTTTAAAAAAGTCGCATTATCCGAACCCAACAATAAATATAATTTTTTAACAAGCAAAACAAAGGATTACTTCTTTTTATTTTCAAAAATCATGCTTAAAAACACTATTTTTGAAGAATGGTGGGTCAATCAGGTAGATTTTGATTTGGGAATTGACATTGACATATTTGTATTGGACAAAGTTCCTGACAATAAATTAAAAAGATTCTTCCATGTAAAATGTTGCCGTGTCTTAGACAGATTACTTGCAATGTCTGTTATAAAATTTAAAGGATATCCTCCATTAGTTCAGGCATTAGCCAATACAGGACATGCATTTTTAAAGCTGTTTAATATTTCAAGAGAATCCCTATTTGATAAAACCCATAAATTATTGGACAAATACAATGATAAAGACTGTGAATGTGTCTGTGATATTTCAGCTCTTCACCATCCCCAAATTTATAAAATAAGTGATTTCAAACCTGGAAAAACAATAATGTTTGAAGATGTTGAAGTTCACTGCCCGAATAATCTTGACAGCATCCTTACACAAATTTATGGAGATTATATGAAATTACCTCCAGAATCTGAAAGATATAATCATATAACTCAAAAAATAGATTTTGGCCCTTATGAAGACTGATTTACAATTTCCCTTATTTTTTTAGCATTTTTTTCATAAATTGACCGGTTGTCTTTGGTTTTGGATGTGGATGACTTGTTTTTAATAGCTGACTTGATAACAGCAGGAATTAATTTCGGGACATCAAGAGACCTTTTAATAATAAACTTCAATCTGTGGAATCTTGACGGATTCGGATAGAAATCATGCTTAAACGAATCATCATTAATCATCTTTTCTGCATAATCACAAATTCTCTCATAAGCCAACTTATCTCCAAAATCATAATACTGACCAATCATTTCACGAGAAACAGGGAATTCATCAGTGTTTTTATCCGTGTTTAACTTTTCAAATTCATCATAAGTGCAGATAGTCTTAGCTCCAACAAGCAACGGATTATCAAAGTCAGGATTTAATTCAACAGGTCTTAAAATATTGCACTGTTTTTCCAGCAAGTAAACATCAATAATAGAAGTACTTATAACAGTGTTTAAATAATCGCATGGCCTGATCCATTCCTGAATTGCATATTTATTGATATAATGGAAATTAGGATATTTTTCATCTAAAATACTGATTGTAGAGTCTTCATCAAGGACATTGAATTCAACAGGATGTGGACGGTAAATAAATTCCTTTTCAGGATGTGCTTTTAGGAATTTCTCAAACCATTCCATTACGATAGCTTTTGATTCAACATTCCATTTTTGCATATATTTACCATCATCCAGATTATGATTCATACTCATTAAACGTTTAGAATCTTTTTCATTAAATGTGAAACTTGAAATAAATAAAATCCATTCCTTGGATGAATCCAAATTAAATTCACTTGCCAGCTGATCTTTAGTTTTGAAAAATGAATCAAAGCGGTGATTTGAGAAATCTGTTTTAATATCACCAGTAACAGGTAAATTTTTTTCCTCAATTCCTTCAGCCATCATATCCTGTTTTATCTTTTCACTCCAGCAAACATGACTGGCTTTTTTCATATACTCTTTTGGATAATGAGCTTTAGAATCAAGAATTCTTTTAGCTATTACCTGTTCATATCTTAAATTAAGTATTTTATCGATTTTAGGTTTGAATCTGACAGTATATCTTTCAATGTCATTATTGTTATAACCTGCCTGACCAATCAATAATTTAGGTTTATATTTTCTTGGAAAAATAAGTTCCCTGTAATTATAATAACCTAATATATCAACAGAATATCCTCTTTTTTCAAATTCTGCTTTTAAAAGATTAGCATTATTTAATTCCCTTTCCGGAAGTTCATAAAAGATTACAATATCCGCCATTATTTATCCCCTTAACATCGCATTAGCTATTTTAATATCTGATGGTCTTGTAACTTTAAAATTGATTCTATCTCCTTCAAATAAACCAATTTCATGACCTCTCATGTGAAACAAAATCATAGCTTCATCTAATTTGTCAATTTCTTCATCGGACAAATCACTGTAAATTTCAAGGTAATGATTTATGTTAAATGATTGAGGTGTTTGAGACTGCAGCAAATACTGTCTGTCTGGAACATCAGTTAATATTCCGTCTTTTTTAGATTCAAATATGACGTCTGTAGCCGGAATAACTGCACTGGCTGCACCATACTGTTTTGCATACATGATACTGTCTTTAATTAATTTTGGAGTTACAAATATCCTTGCAGCATCATGAGTAACCATTATTGAATCTTTAGGATAATTATTTTCAAGAGTGTAGTTAATGGAATTTAAAATTGTATCACTACGTCTTTTTCCCCCTTCTATAACAGTGATTCTTGAGTCTGTTAAGTCATATTCTTTTATTACATCTTTAGTTTTATTAACACATTCTTTCGGTGAAGATACTATAATTTCATCCATTTCTTCAACTTTTAAGAAAGCTTCCAGAGAATGTATTAAAATCGGTTTACCAGCTATTAAATAAAATTGCTTAGGCATTCCAACATCCAAACGGGTTCCTATACCTCCAGCAAGTAATGCAGCACATATCATTAAAGTTAGATTTTGTTATTTTTTATATTTATAATAATGTATTTCCAAACATTCATTCTGCAATTACTAAAATTAAGCTTTAAAATATGCAAAACTATAAATTACATCTGAAAATCAGTGCCTAATCTTAAAATTGATTTAAAATAGAAAAATTGCTTTAAAACTGAAAAAATAAATATAAAATAGACATATTATGAGATTAATTATAATTTTTCCCATAATGCATAAAATGCTTTTTTAGGACTTTTTTTCAAAATAATAACATCATAAACAAAATTAACAGTTAAACATCCAATATTTAACTTATCACAGATTTCCTTAAGAACAATAGCTGTGTTTTTCCCTTCAAAAAGAACTCCTGTCTGCTCATCCAGATATACACCCTGACCGTACCAGATACCTAAAGTATGATTTCTACTTACATTTAATGTAGATGCTGTTATAATATCTCCAAATCCACAGTAATCATCTACTGTTGATCTGTTTCCGCCTAATTTCTCAATAATACATTTAGTTTCATTATAACTTTTAGTAAAAACTGCAAATTTAGCATTGTCATTAATGCCCATTCCTTTACAGATTCCCTGAGAAATAGCTAAAATATTTTTAATGATACCGCAAAATTCAGTTCCGATAACATCATGATTAGTGTTAACTTTAAGTTTGGGAGTTGACAATACACTTTTGACTATTTCCAAATCTTTTTTCTTTATACTGGCTATTGTAGTTGCAGAAGGCAGGTTTTTCATCATTTCAGAAGCTATGTTCGGTCCGGATAACACTACTGCAGATCTTCCGGTTTCCTCTTTAATAACTTCACTCATTCTTTTATTTGTCTTGTTTTCAATTCCTTTAGCTGTGCTTACAAAAATACACTTATCTGAAACTATTTCATTTAACTGAACCATTGTCTGGCGCATAACTGATGAAGGAATACATAAAAATATAACATCAACATCCTTCAGGTCACATAAATCATTGACAGCCCTAATATTTTCATGCAGTTTAACACTTGGATGATACTCGCAGTTAATATGTCCTTCATTTATATCATCACAGATTTCTTTTCTTCGGGCATACAATAACAATTTATTAGTATTTGGTGCAATACACTGAGAAATAGCTGTTCCCATTGCTCCAGCACCTATAACTCCAACATTCAATGACATTAAGCACCTCTTAAAATTATATATTAACCCTTTTTTAATTTAAATTTATTTGTTTACAAATTCCAGTTTAAAAGGAGTTCCTCTGTCAATATCTTCAGAAGCCCTGCATCCGACAATTTCTGAGAGATATTTAGGATGCAATCCAAAACCCGGCCTGATTGATTTGACATTGTCTTTTGTTATGAGTTCTCCTTTTTTAATGTCTTTAACTGCAAATAATGATCTTGAAAACTCCCTGTTTGCCTTCATTTTATCAGACAATTCATAGCTAACTTTGCCCAGAGCTTTTTCAACATTTCTTATTGAATCAACCATCTGCTTAAATTCATCAGGTTCCATTGAAAAGTCTGAATCAGGACCTTCCATAGTTCTGTCTAAAATAAAGTGTTTTTCAATTATTTTAGCTCCCATAGCTACAGATGCAACAGCTACATCACTGCCTAAAGTATGGTCTGAAAGTCCGACAACTGTTTTGAAGTTTTCTTTTAAATCAGGAATTGTCTTAAGATTTATTTCTTCCAATGGAGCAGGATAAGATGAAGTGCACTTTAAAACAGCTATTTTATCATTATCTGCATCATTACATGTTTTAATGGCCAAATCAATGTCTTCTTTTGAAGCTATTCCTGTTGAGATTATAACAGGTTTGTTTTTGCTTGCTACATATTCAATTAATGGAATATCTGTAATTTCAAAAGATGCAATTTTATATGCTCCCATATCCATATCTTCTAAAAAATCAACTGAAGTTTCATCAAAGGGTGAGGAAAATACAATTAACCCCAAATCTTCAGCTACCTTTTTCAGTTTAGGCTGCCAATCCCATGGCATAAATGCATCCTCATAGAGGTTATACAATACCTGACCGTCCCATATTGTTCCCTGTTTTATCTGAAAATACTCGTTATCACAATCTAAAGTTATGGTATCCGGAGTGTAGGTCTGAAATTTAACTGCATCTGCACCAGATTTTGCCATTGCTTCTATAGTTTTAACAGCTATGTCATAATCATTCATATGGTTTGCTGAAAGCTCAGCTATTATAAATGTAGGATGCCCATCACCAATTAATCTGTCTTCAATTCTAAATTCCATAATTTAGCCTCTGTAAATAAATCTTAAAGCACTGCCGTTTCTGATTTCATATTCTTTTTTAAATCCCATAGCTTCAAAAAATGAAATTGATCTTGCATTGCTTTTTTTAATGTCAGCAATTAAAGTATTCTGATTATAATTCTCTTTAATATAATTTATTCCATTATTCAACAGGTATTTGGATAATCCCAATCCTCTATATTTTTTATTTAGGCTGATGCTGATAACAGGATACTTTTCATCAAAATCAAATCTCAGCTGACCAATAATATCTGAATCATATTCCAAAACCATAAATTCGGTTGTATTATCATCCAATACCCTATTGAACCATTTTTTATGAGTTTCCAAATCTATTTTATCACAATTAAATGAGCTTTTTCTTACTTCCTCATCATTAGCTATTTCAAATATTTTAAGACAATCCTCTTTTTTAATTTCTCTAAAAACAGAATTTTTCCTGTAATACTTATTTAGAGCAGTTTTAGCTATTCTCAGTGAACCTTTACCATCAACTGCACTGATTGCTCTATTCTGCTTTTCTTTTCTTAAATCAGGATCTTTAAGCAGCTCGAGTTTGGCTAAAATATTTTCCCCCAAATCTTCATCATCCCAAAATCCTGCAAACTCAATGAAACCCTGCTTCTGCCAGTTTTTAATATTGTTTATCTGATTGTCAACAACCCCGACAGCAATTGTCGGAACACCTACTCTTGCAAGTTCATATAATGTCTGACCTGCTGATGAAATAGCCAAATCCGTGCTTTCCATAGCCTCAAGCATTTGCCTGCTGTCTGGAGAATAAATCAGTTCATCATCAAACTCCTCGATTTCACCAACATTATCAAAGCTATTTCCTATGATGACCTTTTTTGCAAAATCCTCATTTTTCAGCAAATTCAGGATTTTAGGAGTCAGATTTCTTAAATCATTTCCACCTAAAGTAATTAAAACATTTCTTATTTCATCATTAACATCAATTATTTTTGTGTTCCAGAAATCCTGTCTAAGCGGAATGTATTTTGAACCGTACAGTGCATCTTTTCTTTTGGTTGTTGCAAGGATTGTTCCGTTTACAACTGTTCCGTCAGGATAATCTATACGATTATTGTCATCAATATAAATGGCCAGTGCAGTTGTTTTAGCTATTTTCTGGTAAAATTCGAGTGGTGCATGATATGAATCTATAATAACAATATCATCATCAGCAAATTCCATATTCTGCCAGTCATAAATAGTATAATCAATATTTTGCAAAATCGCATCAATTGATTTGTCTCCATTAACAATAAATTGAGGTGTTATGCAGAATTTTCTAAAAGCCTGATATATTGAGCTGCATCTTGCTACATGACCAAAACCGTAGTCTTTTCCACCTTCAGTCAATATTATTACATTCATATTATCTTTTCAATGTATTGTTTGGCTCTGTCCAAATCCTGTTTTTTGCATAAATTTATAACTTCAGCCAATTCCTCTTCCAAACTATTGCAAACCTTTTTTTGAGTAATTTCGGAGTTTATATCTTTTAAATAAGGTTTATTGTCAAATAATTCTATAATATCCTCCAGAGAGAATAATTCATTTTTATCATATAAATTATCATAAACACTGCAGAGCAGAGCATAATCCTGAGGAGTGTCTAAGGTAATCCTAATATCAGAGTTGTCGTTTTTTGTTTCATATTGCACTATTTTAAAGTCTTCAGGATGTGTTTTGTAGATAAATGGAGTTACATGTTCCTTTTCAAATTTGTCAGTGGCATTTTCATATGCCTTTTCCAAAACACTGAAATTAATTACTTCAGCATCAATTCCTCTTGGAAATCCTCTAGTTAATGTATTGGAAGTATAATCTGCATCGGAGTCTATATGTTTTTTAATAATTTCATCAATTATATTTGCATCGGCACATGGACAGTCACTGGTTATCCTGACAACAACATCCAAACTGTTTTCCAAAGCAGCATTATAATATCTTTCCAGAACATTTTCCAGACTGCCTTTGTAAAACTTAATGTTTTCTTTTTTAGCTACTTCAACTATTTTTTCATCTTCATCATGTATTGTTGTAGCTATTATTATTTCATCAATAAGTTCAGATTTGGATACTCTTCTTATAACCTGCTGCAATACATTGGTTTTGCTATTGAAAGGTAGCGGTTTTAAAACTTTTTGCGGAAGTCTTGTTGAAGAGGTTCTGGCCTGAATAATTGCTCCAATTTTCATTTTCCTAATACTCACTAAACACTTTGTAAAGTTTTTCTTGTACAAACTCTAAATCTTCATCAGTTAATGTAGGATACATTGGTATACTAAGTTCTCTTTTGTAAAACTCTTCATCTACTGGACAAAGTCCTTTATTAAATCCAAGGTTTTGATAGTAAGGTTGTAAATAAACAGGTATATAATGCACCTGAACACCTAATCCTTCAGAGCGTAATTTTGAAAATATTTCCTTTTTATGATTTGCATATTTTTCTTTTAACAAAATCGGATATAAATGATATGCAGACTCACCGTCCGGATTTTCTTTAACAACATCAAAATATGGATTGTCTTCAAACATTCCATTATATTTTTTAGCTATTTTTCTTCTGTTTTCAACAAAGGAATCTAATTTTTTAAGCTGTGATAAACCTAAAGCACATTGAATGTCTGTTATTCTGTAATTGAATCCTAAGTGCTGCATTTCATAATACCAGTCGCCGTCACGAGGATTTACCAGATTATTTTTAGTAATTCCATGGGATCTGAATAACTGAAGTCTTTCATAGTACTCCTCATCATTTGTAACAATAATTCCACCTTCACCTGTTGTAATATGTTTAACAGGATGAAAACTAAACATTGCCATTTCAGAGTATTTTAAAGAGCCTATTTTTTTGCCGTTATATTTTGCACCAAGTGCATGTGCTCCGTCTTCAATAATTCTGGCATCATTATCCTCAGCAATATCAGCTATTTCCTTTAAGTTAACAGGATTTCCACTATAATGTACAGGAGTTATTAACTTAGTATTTTCATTAGCCTCCAATTTGGATGCATCAATGTTTCCGGTTTGTTTTTCCACATCACAGAAGTTGACTTTAGCTCCCAAATATAGCCCAGCATTAGCAGTAGCTACAAAAGTATTGGGAGTTGTAATCATTTCATCTCCCTTATCAAGACCTAATGCAAAATAAGCACCATGCAGAGCTGAAGTTCCGGAATTGAAGGCAACTCCATATTTAGCTCCAACATATTTAGCTATTTCTTCTTCAAATTCTGTTATTTTTGGCCCCTGAGTAATGAAATCCTCACTTAAAACATCAGCAACTGCATCAATATCTTCCTGATCTATACATTGTTTTCCATAGGGTAAAAATTTAGAAATAAAAATCACCTAGTATACAATATCTATATCTTTTAAAGCTTCCCTAATCTCTTCAACAGATAACCAAACCGGATTATTGTCAGATGCATAGTAGAATCTGTCTTCTACCTTTTTTCCACCTTCTTTTATATTAACATCTTCCCACCATTCCAAATCCGGATAAATTATATAATAATCATCATATTCATAAGCAGACCTTGAATCTTCTTTGGTTATCATTACTTCATGGAGCTTTTCACCTGGCCTGATACCCACATCTTCAAATTCACAATCCGGAAGCATGGCTTTTGCCAAATCAGTTACTTTAAATGAAGGACATTTATGGATAAATAATTCCCCACCTTTAGCATCACCAATAGCCTTAATTACCAAATCAACAGCCTCATCAAGAGTAATCCAAAATCTTGTCATTCTCATGTCAGTAATTGGTATTTTAGTTTGACCTTCATCAATTAAAGTTTTGAAAAATGGAATTACAGATCCACGACTGCCTGAAACATTACCATAACGAACTACTGAAAACTGAGTGTTTTTAGCACCCACATAAGCATTTGCTGCTATGAACAATTTATCTGAAACCATTTTAGTAGCACCGTACAAGTTAACCGGATTAACTGCCTTGTCAGTGGATAATGCCACTACCTTTTCAACATGCTTGTCAATAGCAACATCCACAATATTTCTAGCACCATCAATATTGGTTTTAATAGCTTCCAACGGATTGTATTCAGCAGCCGGAACTTGTTTTAATGCAGCTGCATGAACAATAATATCTACACCATCACAAGCACGTGCAAATCTTTCTTTGTCTCTAACGTCCCCAATAAAGTAACGCATTACTTTTTTATGTTGGGCAAATTGTCTTTGCATTAAATATTGCTTGTATTCATCTCTTGAATATATAATAATTTTTTTAGGATTGTACTGTTCCAATACTCTTTTTGTAAACTTTTTACCAAAAGAACCTGTTCCTCCAGTAATTAAAATAGTTTTATCATTTAACATAAACAAAACTCCGATATTAAATTATTTATAAATTTATTTTTGAAAATATATAAATATTGTTAGAAGCAAGTTTATATCTTTACAGGAAAATTGTATTTGATAAATAGAAGATTATATAATTGTTAATTTTTTATTTGATGACAAAATTAATTTAAAATAAAAAAATAACTATTTAAAATTAGTTTAAAATAAAAAAAAGAAAAAAGAAGGATTTATAAAAATCCCTTAAATTTATTTTTTCCTTCTGGAAACTCCAAATCCAAATATTCCGAAGATTAAAACAACCAATAAAGCAAGTATTGGATTTCCTGTTTTTGCCATTGCATCAACACCCATTGCAACTTCATCAGAATCCATAATATCTTTATCAGCAGGATGTACTGGAGCAGGAGCCGGAATTACAGTAACTGAAACATTACCATAATTGTTAGTCATATTCAAGTCAACTGTACTTCCATTTACAAATACTTCATTAGATATTACGCCGGTTTTTAAAACAATACATGTAATTTCCAATGTAGCATTGCTTTTGTTAGTTAAATTACCGATTGTCCAAATACCAGTTGCCGGATCATATACTCCTACACTTGCTTTATATGAAACAAATTTAAGAGCATCTGATAATTTATCTACTGCATAAACATCCAGTGCTGTGTCAGGACCATTATTTTTAACAACAATAGTGTATGTGATTCTATTTCCAACACTTACCCTATCAACATTAACTATTTTTACAACAGACAAATCTGCTGTTTGAGGAACAGTAATATTTACAGTAGCATTGTTGTTAGTTACGTTAGGATCAAAACCTGTTCCATTTACACTTACATTGTTTTGGATAAATCCTGTTTTAATTATTTTTACAGTAATAACTAATTTAGCTGTTTCGTTATTAGTTAAATTACCGACTGCCCAAATACCATTTGTTAAATTGTAATATCCTTTAGAAGCATTAGCTGAAATGAATTTGAAGTTATCTGCCAATACTTCAGATACTTTAACATTGGTTGAGTTATCCGGACCGTTGTTTCTTACAGTTATTGTGTAAGTTATTTCGTCTCCGTAATTTGGAGTAGCATTATTTACTATTTTAATAATTTCTAAATCAGCAATATTTACATGTATTGTAGTATTTGAAGTGTTTCCTTCAGGATGCTCATCACTAGTAACATTTACACAATTGAAGATATCCTGACCTGTTGTGTTTAGTATTGCAGCATAAATATCTACAACTATCTTGCTGCCAGTATGCATATTTCCTAATGAAATAATTTGAGTGTAATTTGTTAAATTACCTCCATTTATTCTGTAGGTTGCAGATTTAACATCCAACAATCCAGCATCTAAAATATCTTCTAAATTGACATTCAATGAATCTGAAGATCCTCCAGCAATAACAGTAATGACAAAGTGTGCTGTATCTCCGGGGTTAAGTGCTTTGATTTCAGCATCCTTAATTACAACCAAAGTAGTGTTAGCTATTACTTTAACTGTTTCATTAGCTGTAAAGTTACCTCTAGCATCATCAACACCAGTAGTAATATTAACAATGTTTAAAACATCACCACGAACAGAACCATTAACCTTAGCTCTGAAATACACAGTTACATCAGCACCTACATTAATATCACCTAAACTGACAGCTTCATCGTAATCTAACCAATCTACACCATTTAATGAATATTGTAAGTTAAGCAATTCCTTACTGTTGAATATATCTTTTAGAACAACATTAGTTGCTACAGAAGGACCATAATTAGTAACAGTAACGGTGTATCCCACATTTTTACCAGCTACAATAACAGTAGAATTAGCTACTTTAGAAATATCCAAAATAACACAATCAGGAACACTAACACTAACAGAATCATTATTATTAGTTAAATTAGTATCATGACCAGTACCAGTAACATTAACATTATTAGTAATATTTCCAACCTTAATAACCTGAACAACAATTTTCAAAGTTGCACTTTCATTAGCATCTAAATCACCAACAAACCAAACACCAGTATCTGGGTTGTACTGACCATTAGAACTAATGAATTTAACACCATCAGGCAATAAATCACCAACAGTAACATTAAATGACTTATCAGGACCATTATTAACAACAACAATAGTATACTCAATCATATCCAAATACTTAGGAACAGAATTATTTACCAGCTTATCAACAGCCAAATCAACAATCCTAACATGAACACTGACATTAGAAGTATTACCCTCAGGATGCTCATCACTAGTAACATTAACCAAATTAAAAACATCCCTATCAGCAGAACTTAAAACTTTAGCCCAAATATCAACAGTAACAGCAGTACCTGTAAGCATATTACCTAAATAAATATTTCCATTAAAGTCACTTAAAATACCACCGTTAATAGAGTATTTAGCTGAATTAATATCTAACAACTTATTATCTAAAATATCTCTTAAGTTTACATTCAATGAATCTGAAGATCCATCAGCCGTTACAGTTATTATATAATGTATAATGTCTCCCGGGTTTAACTCCTTGATTTCAGCATCCTTAATTACAACCAAAGTAGTGTTAGCAATTATATTAACTGTTTCATTGTCTGTAAAGTTTCCTCTAGCATCATCAACACTGGTAGTAATATTAACAGTGTTTAAAATATCACCACGAACAGAACCATTAACCTTAGCTCTGAAATACACAGTTACATCAGCA
>OJNJ01000580.1_pt1 | contig 21129 bp, 16 predicted proteins | sample 1597491 | NCBI WGS metagenome assembly OJNJ01 (sample SAMEA2452132, study PRJEB22498) | human gut metagenome | biome: human feces; feature: human gut; material: feces | place: Australia | collected 2012 | reverse complement strand
GTAATAAAATTCTCCAATTACTCGCTAAATAAGATATAAAACAGATCTGTCATTCTTCCTTATTTCAGTTTGAATGACAGATAAACACTCAATATAATACAGGATACCTTTATTAAAGTAGTCTACATTATTTATTCATGGAGACAGGGTAGCAAGCAAGACCAGCAAATCCCCTACAGAAGAGATTTTGAGCACAAAACTACCGTTAAATAATCCTGTATTTTCTTTGCAATATATTGCCCCATTAATTGTTGCCCTTCTACATCTGGATGTAATCCGTCTTTCAAATAACGCCCACGTTCTTCCCAAACTTCATCTTCCGCTTTAATACCACATTCAGAATAACAATCAATCACTGGAACAGAAAAAGCATTGCATATTTCCCGCAAAACTGCTATTTTTTTCAAGTTCAGGTCATTATGAGACACACTTCCCGACTGAATTGGCGTACAGAGAAATACCCGACACTCCGGAAAACGCTCAATTATAGTCTGAATACACCAGCGAGCTCCCCCTGCCATAGTAGTAAGATCCACTTTATCCAATATTTTCTCTTTCAAAGCGTCAGACGCCCTTCCTATTTTAGTATCATTTGTACCCATAGAAAAAACAAATATATCCGGTACCGGAAAACTACCGTTTTCTACTTCTGATATAAACTTCTGAATATGTACTTTTGCCACATTATTGTGTCTTTTCTGTATTTCCACTTTATCATCTGTAGATTTCCACCCACCGGAAATACCGACAAAGTCCTTACTGCCATATTCTTGCGTATCAATATAACATGCCCATTTTGCCGATCCTACCGCAACATTATGATGAGTGGCAAAACCAAGTATATCAACAACCGTTTTTGACCACTGATTACCCGCAGTAATACTATTCCCGTCACAACCGAAATGCATCTTACTGAAATCCACCTTCACCTGTGTCTGCACTACCGCTTCCTGTGCCTGATGGTCTGCCGAACATCCGGTAAAAAGCAAAACGATTAAAATCCATTTCTTCATCTTAATACTCCTTTCTTTATTATTCACCTAAAACCGCTCCATTATCTCCATACACATTCTCCCATTATGGTAAGGACATTTCCAAAAACCCGCCTTATCTTCTGCACGATTCACTGTTCCGTCTGCACGTATTCCCCAAAACCATTCTCCATTGTCGTTATCAACCAGATGTCTTTTCACAAATTCCCAACATCGTACTGCCCTCAACAGTGACAAACGGTCATCAAAATGCTGGTAAAGGTTTACATATCCAACAATCGCTTCCGCTTGTACCCACCAATGCCGTTCGGCATCTATAGAACCACAACTCCTATTCATTTCATAAATCATACCCGCACCTGGAAGAAGCCCCTCGGAAGCCGCTTCCGCTATCTCTATCACAAGCGGTTCTATCCGGGTTATCAATCGTTTATCACCGATAAGCAAGGCAGCCTCATGCAGCAGCCATGACGCTTCTACATCATGCCCATACGAAACCATGTCATGTCTACTATTCCAGTCATCATCAAAAAACAACCGTAAATGCCCGGTTTCAATATCCAGTATCCGGTCGGTAAAGAGCTCTATAAGATTACGCAACTGACATTCCAGATACTCATTATTCCAAACACGAAAAAGATTTGTATAAGGCTCTAGAATATGCAAATGCGTATTCATCGTTTTCCGCTCATTTTCATCCTTCTCACTCAAACGCATATCCTCTATTTCATTCCATTCACGGGTCAACGCCTCACAATAACCGTTCTTAATCCGATCAAAGCTATGTTCTTCAATGTCATAAAACAGACGTATAGCATATTCAAGCGCTTCTGCGTCTCCCGTAGCCCGGTGATATTCACTCAATCCATAGATAGCGAAACCTAATGCATAAATTTGTTTTTTAGTATCCAAAGGAGAACCGTCTTCACAAACTGACCAAAATACCCCTCCATATTCGTGATCATAGAAATGAGTTATCAATTCCTGTTTGGCACGGGTTGCCATTTTCAGATATTCATCCTTATGCAACAAACGGTAAGCCGATGAGAAAGTCCACAAAATTCTTGCATTCAGAACAACGCCCTTAGAAGCTCCGGGAACACGTTCTCCTGTGCCGGAAATTCGTCCATAAAAACCGCCATACTCCGAATCTACCATATGATTCATCCAAAACGGAAGAATATTGCCCGTTAGCATACACTGCATTTCTTCCTTTAATTTTCTAACTGTCGTTTCCATATCATCTGCCAATTTATAAACCTAGTTGACGACAAAGCCATTTATTCCACTCATCGGATTGCTCCTGATATAGATAATGTCCCGTCTCTAAATAAGGATGCAACTCCTTTTTAGCTGTAATAATATTGTAAGCTGCATACATAGAGGTAGGCGGACATACTTCGTCATTATATCCCCAACTGAACCAACCCGGTGCAGTAATAAGCCGTGCAAAATTTGCCACATCATAATACGCTGCTGTGGTAATCCGCTCTTTTGACGGTTGAGGAAAATAATAGAAGTAATGAGGCCATCCTCCGGCAGTCTTCTTTAAATGTGCCTGATGGTCACACATCGCAGGATGGATAGCCGCATAAAAGGTAATCCGTTTGTCCAATGCCGCCGTTACAACAGAAAGTGCTCCCCCCTGACTGGAACCTGTCACTCCCATATTTTTTCCGTCATATTCCGGTAAAGAAGCTATAAAATCGACCGCACGAAGAGCACCTGCGAAAACACGCTTATAATAACTCTTATCCCGGCTATTATCATTTTGATAAGGATACCCGTTAAGCGCTCCTTTCGACAATACGTCATATATCATCTGCGACATTGTCACAGGAATCCCGTGAATGCCTATTTCCAACGTAATCACTCCCTTGGAAGCCATATGGACATCTCCCGAATAAGGACGCACCCCGGCACCGGGCACGCGAAGTAACGCCGGATACTTACCCGGCTTTTGGGGCATACAAAGAATGCCGAACGTTCTCGAACCGTTACAAATATTCTGGAAACTGACATGAAAGACATCTACCTTATCCGTACAACGCTCAGGAATAAGCTCCATAGTAGGAAGCAAAGGAATCTGTCGGGCTTCCTTCAAAACAGTATCCCAAAATTGACGGAAATCTGCAGGCAGTGATGTATGCGGCCTCAACTCTTCAGGTGCGTAAGCCACAGTAGCCAATCCTTCATATACATGCCCGTCAACAGATGCACGCACTTTACAGCGCAAAAAACCGGGAACATCCATACACCCCGTTACACTTGTCTTTCCGTCTTTCAATAAAACCCCTTTCTTCTTTTCCACCGGATACCATTCCGGCCCCAACTCATAGTCTATTACCACTCCGGGCAAAAGGTTTTGTGCCTTATATACCTGAATTGTAAACGAACATTCTTCCTTCAACTGATATTTCCAGTCTGTATGGTCGGGAGATACGACTACAGTAATTTCCGTTCCACGGATTTGTGCGGAAAGAAAAGTTACACAACAACAGAATACCAGGCTAATAATCCATCTATGTATTTTCATAATCTTATTACTTTCTTTTATCATTCAATTGGTTAGTGATTTTTCTCATTTCTTTCTCGGAAAGCGGATAAAGGCTGATAAAGATGACACTCAGCACCGTACCCATAGCCGGTAGCCAACTTAGGAACATCCTTATTCCATGAATAGCTTCCTCGCCCTGCACCGCGTTGGCCTCAAAACCGTAAAAAGCCAACAACCAGCCCGTAACGGCGCTTCCGATAGCCCAGCCAAATTTCTGACTCATGGAAGAAGAAGAGAAGATAAGCCCCGTAGCACGGTTACCCGTTTTAAGTTCCGAATAATCAGCACAGTCTGCATACATCGACCATAAAAGCGGGAAGATACTACCCGCACAAATACTTATCAACACCTGAAAAATAAACATCAACATCAACTGCTCTTTATCAAACCAGTAGAAAATTACTGAAAGTACCGTCGCTATCGACATCGCCCACATATATGTCTTTTTTTTGCCGATACGATTGCTCAATGGAGCTGCCAACACCACTCCGACAATATTGGCGGCTTGCCCGACAGCCAAATAAAGCCCGCTCAATACAAAGGAAATTCCAAATAAAGAAATGGAAGCATATTCTTCTTCTACAACATAATACTTAAAATAATAAACCGTTGCCCCGTCACGAATAGAATTAAAGACCAATGCAGCTACACCGGCTCCCAACAGAATCCACCAGGGACGGTTATGAAGCAAATCCTGCAAGTCACTTTTTAAGGAATTCTGCTGCTTTTTAATAGGTTTTACCCGTTCAGTAGTCCATGCAAAGCAACCATAAAACAGCAACGCACACAACACCGCAATTACAATGACGCTCATCATCCAACCATGCTGCTCGTCGTGTCCCATACTGAACCGATTCACCATCGGCATGAACAAAAGTAATGCTATAAAACTTCCGATGTAAGCGAAAGTCATACGATACGTAGAAAGCATGTTCCGGTCTTTCGATTCCGGACTCATCACTCCCAACAACGAAGCATAAGGCACATTGATAGCTGAATACACCATCATCATTAACGAATATGTAAAATACGCATATATTACTTTCCCCCCATCACTGAAATCAGGAGTTGTAAAAGTCAGCACACCGATCACAGCGAACGGAATAGCCAGATACAACAGATAAGGACGAAACTTTCCCCACCGCGATTGCGTCCGGTCGGCAATAATCCCGATTATAGGGTCGAACGCCGAGTCCCAAACACGAGTGATGAGAAACATCGTGCCCACCACTGCTGCAGGCATGCCAAACACATCCGTATAAAATATCATCAAATAGGAGCCAAACAATTTCCAGAACATGGACGAAGCCATATCACCGAAACCATAGCCTATCTTTTCCCTAATCCCTATCATAAAGTATGCATCAGTTTCAGATTCTTATCAATCTGTTTCTTCAGCGTCTCCACTGAAGTAGAAGTAAAAAGACCGTCCGCAGGCGTATTCATACAATAATCGACCAACCGATCTATTGTAGAAGTCGCCACATGCATACGGGTGTCAGAAGAAGCATAGTAAATAAAAACCGTACCATCTTCATCAGCTATCCAGCCATTGGTAAACAATACATTAGAGACATCTCCGATACGCTCTTCTCCTTCCGGCGCCATAAAGAAGCCCGCAGGAGAAGCAATCACTTTCGCCGGATCTTCCAAGGAAGTCATATACATATACAGCACATAACGCAAACCGGCTGCACACCCACGTACACCGTGCGCCAAGTGCAACCATCCCTTCGATGTCTTAATAGGATGAGGGCCTTCACCATTTTTCACCTCTTTAATTGTATGGTAATAACGCCGGTCGATTATCGTCTCTTCCTTTACTTCCGCACAAGTAATATCATCTACCAAGGCCCAACCGATACCACCGCCACTTCCGGCATCTATAAAACCGTCTTGCGGACGGGTATACAACGCATACTTTCCATCCACAAATTCAGGATGAAGAACCACATTCCGTTGCTGGCTTCTTGTTTTCAAATCCGGCAAACGCTCCCAAGTCTTCAAATCCTTGGTGCGGGCAATAGCTGCCGTAGCGGTAGCCGAGGAAAGATCTCCCGCAGGTGCCGTATCATCATGACGTTCAGCACAGAAAATACCATAAATCCATCCGTCTTCATGAGCCGTCAAGCGCATATCATAAATATTTGTCGCAGGAATAATGTCCTCAGGCATAGTCACGGGATAATCCCAAAAACGGAAATTATCTATGCCGTCAGGACTTTCAGCCACTGCGAAGAAAGATTTACGATCCGCTCCTTCAACACGCACCACCAGCAAATATTTACCATTCCATTTGATAGCTCCCGAATTTAACGTAGCATTCATGCCGATACGTTCCATCAAGAAAGGATTTGTCTTTTCGTCCAAGTCATAGCGCCAAAACACAGGAGTATGGGCAGCAGTCAGAACAGGATATTGATAACGTGTGAAAATTCCATTTCCACCTTCAACAGGTATATTCTTACGAGTTACCAGTTTCTCGTAATCATCAAATAAGTCGCGAATTTTTTCTTTAAATGCTTTCATCTATTTAGTATTTTAATTTCATTTCAAATCAGACACAAAAATGGTTTTAGGATGCTTATAAAACTCCACAAAATCAAGTGCAGATATTTGTCCCGGATACGGGGCATAATAATGCGCTTCCTTTTCGCGGGCATTTCGCCAGACCAATACATAGCTGACAGGATATTTGTCCACTATAGGAAACAAGGTTTCCGTCCACCAGGTGGAATCCGGGATAGCTTCATATCCAGTCTCCGTCACTGCAACCGGTTTTTTATGCAACCTTCCGACCTCCGTAAGAATCGTCAATGACTTCTCCATTGTATCCACATATTTTTCACGCTCAAACTGATAAGTGTCAAACCCGAACAAGTCTACCATGCCATCACCCGGATAGCGTTCCAGATATTCATTCACATTATCGGGCTCACTACCCGGAGAATAAGCATATAGCAAATGATTCACTCCCTTTTCCTGTAGATAATCATAAGTCATTTTCCACAACGACTTATATTCTTCGGCAGAACAAAGATTTTGTCCCCACCAAAACCAGCTCCCCGTATGTTCATGCCAGGGACGGAAAATCACCGGTATTTTAACTCCTTCCTTCGTGACAAGCGAATTCATAAAATCTGCTACCCTATCCAGCCATCCAAGAAACTTCCCATGATTCTCTCCTCCGGGAAGGACGGAAGCAACTGCCGTTGAATCACTCACATCCCAAGACGCTTCTCCCGTCACAGGGTTATCCACATGCCAGCTAAGAGAGCAAACACCACCCCTGTTATAGTGTGCTATAATCTCTGCTCGTATCCGTTCGAAAAGAACATCATCCAAGTTCTTCTCTCCTCCCCTTTCAATACGCCCCAGGTCAAAAGCCATCACTGCCGGATAATCGCCACACACACTTTTGACATCACTACGGTTCTCGTCTCCATCCCACCGGATACCATATACCGGATCATCCTGATGACCAAACATGAATCCTTTCTTCGGCAAGCGGATTAACTTATCCAACAATGCCTCCGTCTCCGCAGTTTTCGAAGCAGACTGTTGCTCTCTTATCACACATCCGCCCATTCCTAAAGCAAGCAGGAAAACGCCTGCCATAACTAGTTTATTTTTCATCTTCAAGCTATTAAGTATTATTTAAAAGAGGGTAATTGATCGCGGGTGATTACATAATCCTGTGACATTGCATCCACCCACCAATCCTTATCTGCATACCTATGGGATGTCGCAGTAAAAGCTTCCGAATCCAATTCTTTCGTACGGCTGTAATCATACCACGGCATAAAGTATGTCCATTTTGCCCCTGCCTCCCACTGGGCGGATATCCGGGCAAGATGATACACTTTCCCGCTTTGTTCGCCATTTCCACATTCGCTCAATGCCACCAGCTTACCCGGACAAGAAGCAGTTATCGTACCGTACTGCCTGAAACAGTATTCCCCAGTAGTGTACTCATCCTTTGCAGGATACATATCACGCCCCACCATATCGACGTATTCATCCCCCGGATAAAACTCGCTATCCTTAGTTTGTGTAGTCCATACCCAAATCAGATTGTTGATTCCTTCTTTCTTAAAATAATTGAAAATATAAATCCATAGTTTCTTGTACGCTTCCGCCCCGTCATTTCCCCACCAAAACCAGGCTTTTCCATTCTTATAATTATAGATATTACCGGCAGCCTCATGCAAAGGACGCCATATTACAGGAATTCTCTTATCGCGAAGCAACTTCAAATAGCCCGCCAGCTTCTTCAAATCGGCCTTGACGACTTCGTTTTCCCAAGTGCCCTCCTTTGTAGCGTTAGCAGCACTGAAAACAGTCGTCGTCCTTTTTCCCGTACCCGGATCTACAGAACCGTCCCCCGGAGTATAGTGCCGTTCGGCACTTCCTTGGACACATGGCACTCTCCAATGCCAGCCCGCACCCACAAGCCCGTTCTTGTTCCACCAGTCTTCCACTATTTTCGTTTTCGAATAATCAATCCACGAACAAGGGGAATACTCCAAAGAGAGATAGTCAAAAAAAGCAATAGCCGGATACTTGCCTGTATGCTGATATACCCATTCCGCCTCATTGACATTCCAACTCGGGCATGCCATTGTTCCGGACAGTGTTTTCTTATTCCTGTTCTCCCTTAAGAAATCATATACTTTCACCGCTTGCTCCGAAGCACCGGAAGTACAAAGGACAGGTGTAATAACAGGTTCCTCTCCTTTGCCCGAATGCCCGGCAAATTCTTCTCCCGACGAACATGCCATAAGTACGAACGCAGTCCCTGTCAGGAACACTCGGGATTTCACTATACCAATGGTCGGTCTACTTTTTTTCATTGTAATATTTTTAAGTTTAATGTAGGTAATAAAGAATTATCTTTCCGAAAGCAAAAGTAGAGATGTGCACATGAAATATGGCTCCCAAATGGTTTTCACACTATCCTATTTGTCACATGATACATTTGGAACAGTATTCAGATACATTCGGGGAAAAAAGAATCCCTGACAAAATAAACATTGCCAGGGATTTCGTCAAGCAGTTCCGTTCTAACTAACGGATGCCGTCTTATTTTGAATTATTTTTCAGGCTCTCCTAATATCCTCTTTATATGCTGCTTCAAGATATAGAATGCCGGATCGCCCATAGGGCCATGGCCATGACCCCCGATTTCATAAAGGAATGTTTCTTTGTGCCCGACCAATTTCATCATCCGCCACATATACGCATTCTCTTCATAACGTCCGAAAAGTTCCAATTCCCGGTCGCCTGTAATGAGAACCAAAGGCGGAGCATCCTTGCGAACATGAAACAAAGGAGCAAATTCATCAACAGTAGGCTGAAGATTATCTATGCCATTCATCTTCCGATAAGAAAAATGACTAATCACCTGCCCGCTGAAAGGTATCAATCCGGCAATAGAATCAGCATCTATATCATATTTTTTCAACCATCTTTTATCCAGACCGACCATAGCCGTCAGATAGCCGCCTGCAGAATGGCCGGATATAAATATCTTATTCTTATCACCCCCATATTTTTCCACTTCCCGGAAAGCCCACGCAACAGAAGCAGCGGCATCATCCAGACATTCGGAAATAGCCACCTTCGGAAGTAGGCGATAATTTACGGCAATAACCACCATTCCATTTTTCTTCAGCCTGCCCGGTATTGATTTATTGCCTTGGGTAAGCCCCCCGCCATGAAACCAAACTACCACAGGACATCCGGTCTTATTTTCCGGATAATAAACATCCAGCTTGCAACGCTCCGTTGCATAAGGGTCTTTTGAAGAACTATATGACAAATCCTTTACAGTACGATACGTAATATCCTGGGCATAAAGGACGCCACACATCAAAAGACTCAATAAAAAACAAATTCTTTTTATCATTCTACTTCTATTTATCAGTTAAGTGCAAACTCACTATCGAATTACTGTCCTATCTTCTTTTCAATACGGATATTGGCAAAACTATGGTCTACATTCCATTCTACATTAGGTTGCATTGCCAAAGTTAAAGCTATTTTTCCGGAAACCAATCCGGCAGTAGCTACATTTTCAAGTTCCAGAGTTACAGTATACCATTCTCCAAATGTATTCATATTCTCATCTAATGAATATTTCCACTGGTAATTACCGCCATTCAGCTTAATCAGATAACCGCCTGTCTTCGACGTAATGTCATAGAACGGATAATCCGAAGCCGAATTAACTTCAAATTTGAACAGGTAGTCAGAAGGATTAGCGGCAACTTCCTCATCTAATATAATACTGCCGGAAGGCAATCCTGTATAACTCCAAGCCTTATAAGTGCCTTTTACCCGGAAAAAAGAACCGGCCAAAGCTACAGGGTCTCCTGTATTGGAACCATCGGTTATAAAATCCTTACCGCCCCAAATACCATAATCCGAAGGATTAGCCAAGTCCCAAACAAGATTGTCCGTTTGCCGATAAGGTAATTGATAAGAGCAATGTCCTTCTGTACCATTCCATTCCACTACAATCATCGAGTTATCCGGAATATCCCCCGGAAGTTTGGCAGTAATCACCTGGTCTGTCACGCTTTCTATCTCCAGTTCCGTATCGCCAAACTTGATGACAGATGACGAATTCTTGCCAAATCCATATAATTCAAAATATTTGCCCTTTATCTGTAAGGACGTGCCGGGCAAAGCAAATTCATTATACAGACCGTTTATTTCCATCACAGGGACATCCAGTTTGAATTCACAAGTCGTATTCCCCCGCTCTGTTTCATAATATAATTTGTTCGTGATTTCTTCAGGCATATCCCCCGTAAAGGGAAACACGCCTTTTTTGACGTCGCATACACTTCCGACAAATCCACTTCCATATTATTGAAAGTAATTTTCGTCACATTGCTCAAGTTCTCCCCGACCAACACAATCATTTCACCAAATCCCCCTTTGGTCAGCGGAACCTGTAAATCCGTATCATCCGGAGAATAGATGCCCTGCACATCGGGTGCTCCAAATGAGTTCATGCCATCATCATAACCATCATTATAAGTTACAACATCCTGACAAGAGAACAGAGTTGCCAACAACACTGTCCCTATCAATATTCTATTCAAAGTCTTCATATTATTCATAAATTATTGGGTTGAACATACGGCTTAGTTCCAGCCCGGATTATTTTTATCAATAGCCATATTGGTAGAAACTTCCAACGATGGCAACGGATACAGCAGGTGACGGAATTCACGACGTTTGTTAATACTTCCCTCGTCATAAGGAGTACGCGTACCATCTTCATTGATTCCACCCAAAGAATTCATTACGTCCAAATATATTCCCCAACGGAGCAAATCCCAACGACGGTCACCTTCATAAGCCAGTTCCTTTGCACGTTCCTCAAAAATGACCGAACGTAACTCCACTTTCGTTTCAATAGCACCGTCTCCGGTTACAGAAGCCTCTTTGGCATTCGAACGGATACGAATATCATTCAAAGCATCAATCGCATCCTGTGAAATCCCGTCATTCAATTCGCATTGTGCCTCTGCGTAAATCAATACAATATCAGCATAACGCAAGAATGGCCAATAAGCATCCGTACGGCCAATCGTGGGGTCTGTCACATCGGCATATTTAGTTGTAAAGGCGAGGCAATTAGATGATATGCTGTTCGTATAGGTGAGTCCGTCATTGAATGGCGCTACAGGTTCCTGCACTTTCACGTCGTCCATATTCTTACCGGTAGCCATCAACTTATATTCCGGGGTTCCCGGATAATAATATCCCCTGCCATTCTTCACCTGACTGTCATACTGGAAGCGATGCTTGACTCCTTTCGTTATACGGTAATCCTCGTTATCAAACAAGCAATACCAATGAAAACGATTGCCTACCCAAGGGCCTTTCTGCAATACCCCTCCGGCATCCTGCATGCCGCAGTACCATTGATGTACTCCGTTACCATACTCTTCGTCAGCACTCCTTGTCCGTACGGAAAACATATGTTCACTTTCATCAAAACCGCTTTTCTTCCACAATTCATCAAAAGACAACAGTCTGTAAGTCCCATAACTCACATCAGGATTCCTCCCCATTATAATACCTGCATAATACGCCGCTTTCTCATAACAGTCTTTCCAGTTAAGCGATTCATAACCTGCCACCTGTGTCTTCTCGAATGTATTCGAAACCGGATTAGTCAATATTTTCGTTCCTGCATTATAACTATAGGAAGGACCGGACTTCACAATCATCTTTTCTCCTGCCGGAAGCGCACCCGCCCCCATAGTGGCATACACTTTTGCCAGCAGGCCAATCGCAGTGCCCGCAGCGACATGTCCCTTTTGATATTCGGCATCCGTATTTTTATACATCATACCGGCTGCCTGCTCTAACAAACGTATAATCTCCGCATACACATCAGGAATAGGACGACGAGGCTGGTTATAGCTGGCTCCTTCACTGATAGCGACATCAAACAACGGAATTTCACCATATGCACGGGTCAGCAAGAAATAAGAGAATGCTTTCTGAAAATAAAGTTCTCCCAACGCATTCCGTTTTACTTTCTCATCCGCACCGGTTATTTCATTTACATAATGTATGGCTACGTTTGCCCGATGAATCAAATTATAACAACCCGTCCAAATAGAAGTCGCATACTCGTCCGCCTGAAAGTTTCCCGCTCCCAAATTACTGAAAGCCCAGTCCGGCCCGGTTATATAATCGGAATCAAGTTCCAGGCAACGTGGAAAACTACTATAACGGAACATATTGTTTCCCCATTTACTATATACTCCGGTCAGCCATAAATCTACAGCCGCATTATCATTGCCCAACTGGTCGGGACCGACAAAAGCATAAGGTTCCTCCTTCAAAAAGTCACTGCAAGAAGCCAGTCCCAGACTGCCCGTTGCCCAAAGACTTAAAACAACATACAATTTATATAATTTCATAATTCTATATCTTAATGGTCAGTTTAAAAATCGACTTTTAGTCCTAATGAGAATGTACGGCTGCTCGGATAAGAATATATATCCACACCACGCCGGGAAGTATCAGAACCGAAGGCGTTTACTTCAGGGTCAAACCAACTATATCCGGTAATGGTAAACAAGTTGGTAGCATTTCCATAAATATTGATAGAACTGATACCTTTAAACTTAGGTCTCCATGTATAACCGATACTAAGATTCTTCAACTTCAAATAAGAGCCGTCTTCCACGTAGCGATTTGAAATTAACATAGTCCGTTCATAACTATTCACCGCTTTAGGCCATTTGGCAGAAGCCCTATTTGCTTCTGTCCAACGAGTATTATAAGCATCTACAGGAATATTAGCCGTATTGCCCATCTTTACTTCCATCAGGTTACCATTAAAAATATCATTTCCCTGGCTTCCTTGCAGGAAAAAACTCAAAGTGAAATTCTTCCACCGGAAATTATTGGTTATACCATATACATAGTCAGGGTTCGTATCACCAATCACTACCCTGTCTGCATTCGTTATGGCAGGGTCATCGTCAAAATTCCGGTACTTTATTTCTCCTATCATACTCTTTCCTTTCGCACGGACACTTGGATCCGGGGAAGCCATGACTTCAGCCAGATTATTATAGAAACCATCTTCTACGTACCCGAAAATTGTTCCGATAGGATAGCCGTTACGCTGCAAGAATACATCATCCGCTTTATACCATAGTCTTGCGGAAAACTGGTCAGAATCAAGTCCGCCAACTTTATTTTTATTGAAAGATATATTGGCGTCGATGTCCCACTTCAAAGGAGTATTCCGCAATACATAGAATTTCCCGGAAATCTCCAGCCCTTCATTCGTCACATATCCCCTGTTCACCATCATACTTGAGAAACCGGTGCTGGAAGGTATTTTCACCTCCTGCAGCAAGTCGCGTGTTTTCTTATAATAATAATCCACAGTCAGGTTGACGCGATTATTAAAGAAGCCTATATCCAATCCGGCATTATACTGGGCAGTTGTCTCCCAATGCAAATCTTCCGCTACGGGACCACGCCATTCCACTTCTGCGAAACCGCTGCTGATAGCACCACCACTAAAAGGATAATTAGCAGGATTCAACATGGGCAAAGTCCGGTAACTTCCAATCCCCTGATTACCCGTCTCACCATAGCTGAGACGCAACTTCAAATTACTGAAAATATTCAGATTCTTAATAAATTTCTCTTCCGACAAACGCCATGCTACAGCTCCCGAAAGGAAGTTTGCCCATTTATTGTTTTCCGTGAATTTGCTGGAACCGTCAACACGATAAGATGCCGTAAAGATGTATTTATCCATCAACGTATAATTGATACGCCCCAAAAATGAAGCCAATGACGAATCCGTACGGTCGCTCTTCAATTTGCCGGGAAGTGTACCTAGGCTCATATCATATTCCTGAGTCAAATCACTGGGGAATCCCGTAGCCGACATCGATTTACTTCCATAGTCCCTCTTCTCGACAGTAAAACCGCCCACGGCATTAACGGAGTGGATTTTCTTGAATGTCTTATCGAAAGTAAACAATGACTCGGCAGTAATTCCCATACTCCAGTTGGTAGACTGTCCTGCCTTACCGTTTATATTATTAGCTTCGGAACCTTCTGATGTCCTGCGACCATAATACGTGCCGCGTTCCCTGTTTGTATAATTAATACCCAAGTTCTGACGGAATTTCAAGAACGGGAACAGCTTTATTTCCAAATAAGAAGAAGTAAATACATTATTGGACTTCAGGTTATCCTTTGCCGAGTTAATATAAGCATAAGGGTTGGATGCCAGCCAGCTCAATTCGTCCGAGTTCAGTGTCTCATCGTCACTCGGGTCATAAGTAGTCGGAAACACGAGCGCGGAACGGATAACTCCATAATCATTAGAGTTCGTCCGGGAAAAGTCGGTGTCCGTATGAGAAAAGCTGATATTCACTCCCATATCAAGCCAACTCTTAATCTTGCGCCCCATATTGGCACGAATCGAATAACGTGTAAAACCAGATTCCTTGATAATACCCTGTTGTTTCAGATAGTTGCCCGAGAACGAGTGCCAGCTACCGTTTCTGGAGCCACCGGACACACTGATATTATATTCTTGCGAGAAACCGTCCTGATAAATCAAATCCTGCCAATCGGCCACACCGACTTTCGTTGCATTGCCGTACTCATCCGTGTAAATGCCCGGATTCAGAAAATCTTCCGGTGCAGGATTGTACTTACCTTGAGACTTGTCGGAATTGCTATACGACCACTTTCCCGGATAAGGCAAAGAAGTGTATGCTTTTCCATGATACTTATAACTATTCTCTACTTGCTCATTCCTGTATAGCGCATATTGATAAGCATCCAATACATCTACGCGGTTAGCAATCCGGGAAAAAGAGAAATTAGCAGTAAACCTCACCTTATCCGCCCCCGGTTCTCCACGCCTGGTCGTAATCAATACAACACCGTTCGCACCACGTGAACCATAGATAGCCGTAGCCGACGCATCCTTCAAGACTTCAATTGACTGTATATCATGCGGATTGATAAATGCCAGAGGATTGGACTCATTATTTCCGGAATTGGCATCGCTGCTTGGTGTCCCCCCCGCGTCATAAGGTACGCCATCTACAATATACAAAGGCTGTGAATCCGTAGAAAAAGAGTTCGTACCACGAATCTGTATACTGATACCACCACCGGGAGCACCGTCACTTTGATTCACTACCACACCAGCTATTTTTCCCGCAAGTCCCTGGCTCAAATCCGCCGGATTTCCCCTCATCAAGTCATCCCCTTTGATTTGTGACACAGCGCCGGATAAGTCCCTCTTTTTCATCGTACCATAACCCACTACCACGACCTCATCCAATAATTCCGCGTCATCCGACAGCTCCACCTTTATTTGGGACTGCCCACTTTTCAAAGTTATTTCTTTCGATTTATAGCCGACAAAAGTAACGGACAATACAGCCTTTTCCGGCACACCGTTCAACGTAAACCGACCGTCTACATCGGTTATCGTACCTTTGGACGTACCTTTCACCACTACATTGGCGCCAATGACCGCCTCACCATTCTTATCGACAACCGTACCCTTAATTGTCCTACTCTGCTGTACAGCTTCATACTCCTCCGGTGCGATAGCCCGTACGTTCACTATTCCTCCGAATAACAACGCCAGACAAGCCCCTGTTATCAACATATTCTTATGAAAATTCTTTTTCATATATATCAAATTAAATGTTAACCTTTAAAATTTGCCATTTCTTTTCACACCGCAACTATTTTTTCTCCTTGAGATTCAAGGATTTCAGTTTGACTACTCCCGCTTTTGTTGCACTGATACCCAAACCGTCAACAGAATTTTTATATGCCGGTTCCAGTTCAAGAACAGCTTTCTTTTTTCCTGCAGGAACCTTAACCTTGGATTTAATTTTCTGATCTTTATCATCTTTAGCGGAATAAGTTGCCATAAACATGACATCCATAGGCAAAGCCTCCTCAAACTCAATCACAATACAATCATATGCCGAGCAATCCAGGCGGGACAGCCACCATCCGCCTCCCTGCCAATTTTTAGTAAAAGTAATGGTTGCTGTTTCCGCATCAAACTGTGCTTCCCCCCAAGATTTAAACTTTTTGGTTTCCACATTGTAATCTTTCGCCCACACTGATGATACAGTTAAAAGCAAAAGTACGGCAATTAATAAATTTTTCTTCATAATACATCGTTTTATTAAGATTAATAAAAAAGTTATCGTTTCATTTCTTCCAAAACCAGAGATTTCACACAAACCGTACCCGGTTTCGAACCACTGATACCCAGACCGTCTATGGATTTCTTATAAGTAATATCCAACATAATCGCCGCCTCTTTTTTTCCGGCAGGAATTGTAACCTTAGATTTGAGTTTCTCATTTCTTTCATCCTTCGCCGAATAGATGACTATGAACACGACATCCATGGGCAAAACCTCCCGAAACTCAATCCGTGCGGATTCATATTCCGAACAATCCTGCGCCAACCACCAGCCACCACCCTGCCACTTCTGTGTTCATGTTATTTTCATGCCTTCCATGTCAAATTGTGTATTTCCCCAGGGCTGAAAGTCTTTTGTCAATACATTAAAGTCCTTTCCGCATACGGAAGATGCTATCATAAAAGAAGTTGCAGCTATTAATAGTTTTCGTTTCATATCCTGTTATTTAATTCCGGTTTCCTATTTTGATACCTGTATCCATAGTTTATTTCGATAGCAAATATAGAGAGAGGGCAGCCCTCCCTCTTTCTCCAAATGAGTTTCAGGCTGTCCTTTTTGTATCTTGATACATTTGCGCTACTATCCTGATACATTTCGGAATATCAGAAACGACCGGAAAGGGATTTCCGATTCCTAATTTTCATATCTTTGCAAAAAACGAATCAATCCATATGAAAAAACATCTCTTATCTGCATTGTTTTGTCTATTTGTCCTAACGTTGCAAGCTAGCGAAAGACTTAATTTCCGTACCTTTGATGTAAAATCCGGTATAGCTGACAACTATGTGCAATCTATCCTGTGCGACAGATACGGTTTTATGTGGTTCTCCACTCTCAACGGGTTAAGCAGATATGACGGCTATCAATTCAAGACATACACCACCACACAACTGGGAGCCTACAACAACGACATTGAATTTACAGCGGAAGACGCTTCGGGCACAATCTGGATAAAAACTCCCAAATCTTACTATTTCTATAATCGCGAGAAGGATGAAATTGATGATCACATAACTCCTATACTGGAACAATTCGGAATATATGGAACTCCAGACAACTTATATATAGATAAAGACCTGAATTTATGGTGCACAGTCAATTCCACCCTCTATTATTATGTATTCAGGCAAAAAGAACTTTATACTTTATCTCTTCCTCAAAATTGCCAGGTGCTGCAAATCGACTGTTACCAGTCAAACGCTTATGTACTATTGTCGGACAGCTATATTTATCACATCGACTGGAGAGCGCAAAGCCTTTGCAAAGAAGTGCAGATTGTCCTGCCTCTCGGATGGAAACAACGAATGTACATAGACACCTTTTCCAGGCTTTGGCTTTATGTCCCCCATACCAAAGGAGTATGTTGTTATGACCCTAATGCCAAAGAATGGTTTTCTTTTCCCGGAGAAAAAGAAATTACCAACGAACTTATCACAGCCGTTATAGACGATGGAAAAGGGAATATATGGATTGGTACGGACAACAAGGGCATTTACATTAGTTATCATCAGGACGGAAAAGGATATGAGAGACTTAGCAAAGAAGTGGACAATCCATTTTCATTGCCCAACAATCATATCTGTTGTTTTTATAAAGACCATTCGGACATAATGTGGGTAGGTACAAGCAAATTGGGAGCCACCTTCACAAGTCTGCACAATGTCACATTTGAAACCTGCCGGTTGCCCCAGCAAGAAGATGTAAGTTGCCTTGTGGAAGACAAAGACGGAAATCTATGGCTGGGATTTGACGGGGAAGGACTGGCTTACTATGACAGGAAAAAAAACAACTATACTTTCATTTCGAAAAAACAGGATGCTATCCCTTCCGATATAATTGTATGTTCATATAAGGATTCAAAAGGACGGCTTTGGTTCGGCAGCTACGGCAACGGGGCGTTCTATGAGCAAAATGGAAAATTCAGCAAAGTGGCAACTACATATGAACAAAAATATTCTATCGATTATGTCCGCTGCATCACAGAAGACAAATATGGGAACATTTGGTTGGGAACCATCATGAACGGAATCTACTGTCTGGATAATACCGGAAATATAACGCCTTATACTATGGAAAAAACCGGAATGCTCACCAACAGTATCACCACATTCTCGTGTGCGGACGGAATCAATCTCTATATAGGAACCAGTAGCGGACTGTATTGCATGAACACTGAAACCAAAGAAATATCGCTCCTGGAAAACAACAATTCAGCTTCAAATTTATTTGAAGAAGTACACATCAACTGTATTTATCAGGATACAAGGGGGCTTTTATGGATTGGCACCCGGAAAGGTATGGATGTATATAACAAAAATACAAAAGAACGAATTCATTTGTCTACCAAAAACGGATTGTCTCATGATTATATACGGGCAATCACTGAAGATAAAGAAAAAAACATATGGGTTACTACCGACCATGGCGTGACAAACATCATAGCGACCAACTCACCGGAACCTTCGTCCAAATTTCTCTGTTATCCTTATTTTGAGGAAGACGGAATAGGAAATATGGCTTTTAACAATCATTCCATTACTTGTACTCAACAAGGTGAAATCCTGATGGGGGGCTCTGGGGGCTATCTGCGTATCAATCCACGTTTCATAAACTACCGTCATGAAAGCCATCCGGTTATATATACCAGTCTTTACCTCGCCAACCAGCGCATGGAAGTAGGCAGCAAAAACAGTAGCGGACGTATATTACTAAACAAAAATATCCAATTGCTGAATGAAATAACGATGGACTATTCCGACAGTAACTTTGCATTAGAGGTTTCTTCCATGGACTACAACTCCTTGCATAAATTACAATATGCTTATCGTCTGAACAAGGACGAAGAGTGGGTTAAACTGGAAGGAAACCGGATTTACTTTAATAAGCTTTCTCCCGGAACCTATCAATTGGAAGTAAAAGTATACGAGAATAATAACAGTTATAAGAACAGTAAAGCCAGTTGCCTTACGATACATGTCTTACCTCCTTTTTGGTTGTCCGTTCCGGCATATATAGGCTATACCCTACTTCTAGCAGGTGTTATCATTTTCTTCTTCCTGAAAATGAAACGTAAGCACATCCGCAACCTTAGCCAGCAAAAGCGTGAGATGGAGATAATCCAGCAACATGAGATGGATGAAGCCAAAATGCGCTTTTTCACGAATGTCAGTCATGATTTACGCACTCCTTTATCGTTGATAATCATTCCTTTAGAAAAATTGTTGTCTTCTAATCTGGAGAAAGGAGTAAAAGAAGAGCTGGAACTGATACACCGAAATTCGGAAACTCTTTTAAATGAAGTAAACCAATTGCTCGATTTCCGGAAATTAGACCAACAGAAAACGCAGTTAATGCTTTCCCACGGTAATCTTTCGGACTTCGTAAAAGAAGTATGCGGTTCCTTTATCCCACAAGCCGTCAAAAAAGGCATAAACATCCGTCTACACATAAACGAAACGAAAATGGATATGGATTTTGACCGTAACAAGATACAGCGTATCCTGCTTAACCTTTTATCCAATGCTGTAAAATACAATTACGAGAATGGAGAAGTCATCGTTGCACTGGACAAGATAACAGCCAATGGAACAGAGAACGCACAAATACAGGTTGCCGATACCGGTATCGGCATTAAAGATGAAAATAAAGATAAAATATTCGACCGTTTTTTTCAAGAACAACATTCTACCACTACCTATATAGGAAACGGTATCGGTCTACATATTGTGAAAGAGTATGTCACTATGCATCACGGGACAATCACGGTGGAAAACCATATTCCTCAAGGGACGATATTTACCATCACTCTTCCTGTCACCCACAATTATGCAGTCAATGATGAAAAACAAGACGAGGCTGAAATCCGGGAAAAAGCAGTTGATGAGGTGTCCGACACAACAGATACTCATAAAACTTCCCTATTAATAGTTGAAGACAATGACGATTTTCGTAACTTTCTTATCAACTGCCTTAAAGGCACTTATCAAGTATTTGACGCACCCAATGGAAAAGAGGCATTGGAAATACTTGCCCATCAATCCATACAGATTGTCATCAGCGATGTTATGATGCCCGAAATGGATGGAATGGAACTATGTCGTAAAATAAAGACAGACATCCGTTATTCTCATATCCCTGTAATTCTACTAACGGCACGCACAGCCGACGAACATGAATTAAGCGGATTAAAAGAAGGAGCGGACGATTACATTACTAAGCCATTCAATTTGGAAATACTTCTTCTGCGTATTCAAAAGATACTAAAATGGACGAAAAACAACCACGAGAAGTTCAAAACCATTGACATATCTCCGAGTGAAATAACCGTAAGTTCCCTGGACGAACAACTCATAGAAAAAGCGATCCGTGCAGTTGAAGAAAATATGGATAATTCCGAATTTTCTGTTGAAGAACTAAGTTCTTATGTAGGGATGAGCCGCGGACATCTTTATAAGAAACTAATAATGATTACCGGCAAATCTCCTCTTGAGTTTATACGAATACTACGTGTCAAACGCGGAAAACAACTGTTGGAGCAAAGTCAGCTGAATGTTTCCCAAATAGCTTATCAAATAGGACTTTCTCCCAAGCAGTTTGCAAAATATTTCAAGGAAGAGTTCGGATATGTGCCTTCCGAATACATAAAAAATAACAATACAAACTAAATACAAGTTTTACTCTTCCACTTTTTCTCTGCCTGATAGACTCCAAAAATAATGCAACCTGCTCCCAATAATGTAATCCATGTGATTTGTTCGTGAAGAATGATTATGGATGCCACCATTGTTACCAACGGATTGAGATAGATATAATTGGAGGCTCTAACG
>OJNJ01000573.1_pt1 | contig 21261 bp, 21 predicted proteins | sample 1597491 | NCBI WGS metagenome assembly OJNJ01 (sample SAMEA2452132, study PRJEB22498) | human gut metagenome | biome: human feces; feature: human gut; material: feces | place: Australia | collected 2012 | reverse complement strand
ATATGATTCCATATTTCGGACCGTTCATTGGTGGTGTACCAAGTGTTTTACTTCTTTGCATTTACTCGCCAAAGAGTGCATTGGTATTCGCTGTTTTAATTATTATTATTCAGCAGCTTGATGGTAATGTTATTGGTCCAAAGATTCTTGGTGACTCAACAGGTCTTAGACCTTTATGGATTATTTTTGCCATCACTATTGGTGGATGGTTTGCCGGTGTTATCGGTATGCTGCTTGGTGTTCCATGTGTTGCGGTTATTACCGGTTTAACTGAGGATGCCGTAGACAAACGACTTAAAGAAAAGAATATAGACCTACCAATTTTAACTAATGAAAAAGTACGAAAAAATAAACCTAATAAAAAATTATATAATAAATTAAAAGATAGATTTAAAAATCAGACAGAAGAAAAATAAATTTTTACTATATAAAAGAGGAAAGATTAAGTTTTTTGCTTAACCTTTCCTCTTTTTAACTTTCTAATAAATTATCTTTTGGCAATTAGCTTGTGTATTGGATTTCCCATTTGTGAAAATTTGCTTTCGTATTCAGTCATAACATTTCCCTGCATTAATCTTTCATCATTATGTAAATCCCATGTTTGTTCTATTAATTCCCAGCCGGCTTCCGGAACCTGCTCTAATGAAAACTGGAATAATAAATCATTGTCTGTTTTAAATTCAACAATACCATCTTTTTTTAGAATTACATCATAACGTTCAAAAAACTGTTTTGAAGTTAATCTTCTTTTAGCATGTCTGTCCTTTGGCCATGGATCTGAGAAGTTTAAGTAAATTCTATCCACTTCACCTTTTTCGAAAACATCACAGATATATTCTGCTTCCATTCTTATAAATCTAAGGTTAGGTACTTCAATCTCTTCACATCTTTCGATTGCTCTAATAAGTACACTTGAATATTTCTCAATTCCAATATAGTTAATGTCTGGATTTTCCATTGCAAGAGTTGTAATGAACTTTCCCTTACCCATTCCTATTTCAATTCTAATAGGGTTGTCATTTCCAAACTCTTCCTTCCACTTTCCTTTAAGTTCTGTTGGTTCATTAATTGCCATATCGTTATCGGCAATGGCTTCTCTTGAACCTGGTACATTTCTTAATCTCATGAATTTCTCCTTTTGCGTATATTTTAACAATTTTTAAAGTATTATATTCATATATTATTGTCTCTAAGGATTTTATGATTAATTGCACAATTTTTCAAGTTTTTTATTGTAATTTCTTGTAAAAGTGCTAAAGTTAAATTGTGAGATTTATTACTCATGTATGATTTTTAAATACCGGTACAAAAACCGGTTCTTTTATATTTACGGCATACTAATTTATAAAACTTCCTATATTTATCAAATGTTTTATGAATTTGTAATGCCAATCAAAATAAGGAGGACCTACTATGAGTCAGGAACTTAACAGTATTATCGACCAACTTGCAAACATTGACTCTGCTTCTGCTAAGATAATGCAGAAAACTCAGGATGAAAAAGCCAAATATGCTGACTACATTAGCAAGGAAAAGCAGGCTTTTGACCAGAACTTAGAAGATCAGGTTAATGCGCAGGTTAATGAATACGAGAAGACTCTTGCAAAGGAAAGCGAAAAGGAAATCGCTAAATATCAGGAAGACTGCAACGCTGAACTTGCCAAGTTAGAGTCTGCATATAATGAAAAAACTGAATCTCTTGCACAGGAGATTTTTAACAATATTATTAAGGAGTAGTCAATGAAATCAGGAAAACTCACTGCTTACAGTGGTATGACTACCAAAATAAGAGCTATGAAGAAACGACTGCTTTCTTCCCAACAATACGAAGAAATTACAGGACTAAAAACTGTGTCTGAACTACTTACTTATCTTCAGACTTTTCCGGCATACTCGGAAGTTTTATCCGGAATTGATTCTACTCAGGCTCATCGTGGTGAAATAGAAAGTCGACTGACTTTTTCAACTTATCATGATTTTTCCAAGATTTTTCATTTTGCAGGAACGTCACAGCGAAAATATTTGGAATTTTATTTTATGAAATATGAAATTGCCACATTGAAAGCCTGTATGCGCAATATTATGGACAGTCGTAGCAGCACTATACCAATGTTGGTAGACAAACACTTTAAGCGACATTCAAAATTAAATATTGATAATTTGGTTAATTCTAACACAATGGAAGAATTTATAAGCAATCTAAATGGTTCTGTTTATGAGAAAGTAATTAAGGCGGTATCCAATTTGGAGAACCCTGTTTTATTTGATTACGAAATGTCTTTAGATTTATTTTTCTTTAGTTACATTTGGAATCATGCAGACTCATTTGTACCAAAGGGCGAAAAGAAATATTTTGTTAACTCCTTTGGTTCTCAGGTTGATTTGCTTAACATATTGTGGATTTACAGAATGAAACACTATTACTCAGTTTCTCATTCTCAAATCTACTCGTTTTTAATTCCAATATATTATAATCTTGACCGTTCTAACATTAAGGCTTTTGTTGAATGTGAAAGTGATGGAGAATTTTTTGAACTTCTTAACAAATGCTATTATGGCAGAACCTACGGTTTTAATGATTATGATGATATGGAAACACAATTTGGCAGCGTTTTAAATACCATATATATGAAAGATTTTAAAACTGCCCCATACTCTTTGGCAGCCATTAATGCTTACCTACATTTGAAAAGTTTGGAAGTTGCCAAAATTATTACTGCAATGGAATGTATACGATATGGTTACGACAGTGAAAACATTGCACACTATATTAATAGGAAGAAAGGGGTGTTATAATGATTGAAAAAATGAGTTTTGTCACTCTTGCCGGTCCCAAAACTGAGATTGATAATTTGGTAGAAAATTATTTAAGCAAGCATGACATTCATCTTGAAAATGCCCTAACGGAATTTAGTTCTAACGAACAATTTACTACTTTTTCTGAAGAAAATCCTTTTAAAGCTGCACTTAACAAAAGTCACGAATTAATGCAACTTGTTAAGGAACCTGAAAAAGCTAAAGTTTCTAATATTGGTGTAAAGGATGCTGAGAAGTTCCTTTACAAAATTGATGACAGTCTGGCTGACGTTAGAAGTGAAATTGATGACTTAGACAAAGAAATAGAAAGTCTTAACACAGACTATGGCATTTTAGCACCTTTTAAGACACTTAATTATACTCTTAAAAGAATTTATGACATGGAATTTTTCAAATATCGTTTTGGTAGAATTCCAAAAAGCAGTTTCGACAAGTTTGAATCTTACTTAGATCCCGACATTAATGCGATTTTCATATCAACTCTTAATGATACGGATTTTGTTTATGGTGTATTCTTCGCTCCATTAGATTATTTTGATGAAGTTGAGAAAGATTTCCATAACATTAGATTTGACGAAATAGCTATACCAAAGAAATATAAAGGCTTTCCTAATGACGAATGTTTGGAAATAGCTAATAAAAAAACTGAAATAGAAGAAAAGAAAAAACAAAAAGAACAGGAAATAAACCAGATTATCGAGAAGAATAAGGACAAACTGGTTTCAGCCATTAGACGAATTGAGTCAGCTTACAGCAATTTTGATGTTAGAAAATTAGCTGCTGTAACAAAAGATTCCGGCGTTACATTTCAGGTTCTTTGTGGTTGGATGACAAGTAAGGAAGCTAAAAAGCTTTTAAAGGAAACAGACAATGACGTAAATGTTGTTTGTATTGTAAGCGATGATGTTGAGGATCACAAAACAACTCCTCCAACTAAGCTTAAAAACTTTAAATTTGCCAAACCATTTGAACTTTTTGTTCGTATGTATGGCTTACCAGGTTACAATGAATTTGATCCTACCCTGTTTTTGACAATTACCTATGCACTTATATTTGGTGTAATGTTTGGTGATTTAGGTCAGGGCTTATGTTTAGTAATCGGCGGTGGCATTTTATACAAAGTTAAGAAAATGGATCTTGCCGGCATTGTTTGTGCCGCCGGAGTGTTCTCATGTATATTTGGTGCCCTGTTTGGAAGTTTCTTCGGTTTTGAATTTGAATCAGTTATAAAACCTTTGGATTCCATGATGACACTTCCATTTTTAGGTGAGATTAACATTGTTTTAGTTGCAGCATTTTTATTTGGTTCATTTATTATTTTAACAACCATGATTTTAAACATTGCTACAGCCATAAAACAAAAGAATTTAGGAAAAGCGTTGTTTGGACCTAATGCTGTAACAGGATTTATTTTCTACGGTAGTGTGATTCTTGTTATTCTCTTATACATGACAGGTCATCCATTACCTGGAACTGCTTTGCTGGTAGTTATGTTTGTTATACCACTAATTTTAATATTCTTAGAGGAACCTTTGAAAAACATACTGGCAAAGAAGAAACCTATTGATGATTCACCGGGAATTTTTGCAGCCACAGCATTTTTTGAATTGTTTGATTACTTAATCACTTATTTATCAAATGCCTTATCCTTCCTGCGTATTGGCGTTTTTGCAATCAGCCACGCAGCCATGATGCAGGTTGTAATGACTTTGGCAGGTGCGGAAAATGGTGGCAGTGCTAATATTTTCGTTGTAATTATCGGAAACATCATTGTTTTAGCAATGGAAGGTCTTGTAGTTGGTATACAGGTTCTTCGTTTGGAATATTACGAAATCTTTGGTCGTTTCTATGAAGGAAATGGCAGGGAATTCGTTCCATATAGAAAAAGAAACAAAAAATAATTTTAAACATCAGGAGGAATTTTAATATGTTAATTAATGTTTTATTTTCAGTAGCTTTATTACTTACAATTGTTTTACCATTAGTAGTTTACTTTGTTGGAGAACAGAGTAAAGGTCGTTTCAAAAGAACAGTTTTAACAAACTGCTTAACATTCTTTGGAACTTTCCTTTTAGGAACTATCGTTATTTTCAGTAACACAGCAAGCGCCGCTGTAACAAGTGATGCAGCTTCTTCTAACGGTTTAGGTCTTATTGCCGCAGGTCTTGCAATTGGTCTTTCATGTATAGGTTCAGGTTACGCAGTTGCAAGCTCAGCTAGTGCAGCTCTTGGAGCATTAAGCGAAGATTCAAGCATTTTCGGTAAAGCACTTATCTTCGTTGCCTTAGCAGAAGGTATTGCTCTTTGGGGATTTATTGTTGCATTCCTTATTCTTACACACGTTGCATAAATTCATTTGTACACAGTGCTTAGGAGGCTTTTATGAAAATGTATTTAATCAGCGACAATGTAGACACTTTAACAGGCATGCGTTTAGCCGGTGTTGAAGGCGTAGTTGTCCATGGTCGTAAAGAGGCAAAAGCCGCAGTTGAAAAAGTTCTGGAAGATAAAAATCTTGGAATTTTACTTATAACAGAAAAATTAAGTTTTGAAATTCCTGAAGTAATAGACGACATAAAACTTAACAAGAAACAGCCTTTGTTAGTAGAAATTCCCGACCGACATGGTCTTGGTCGCCAAAAGAATTTCATTACTAACTATATTAACGAGGCTATCGGAATCAAAATTTAGAAAGGATACAGGGCTATGACTATAGAAGAAAAGATGGAGCACTTTAGAAGTATTTCCTTAGAAAGTGCCAACAACAAAAGCGCTGAATCACTTAGTAGCTACAAGGCATCTTTAGATGATGAACTGGCAATTCACAAAGAAAATGCCACTCTTTTATCAGAAGAATCTAAACGTGCCAGAATGAATCAGGTTAAAGCTAATTCAAAAAAGGAGTTAGCTTCAGCCCAAATGCTTATTAAAAAACAAATTACAAATAAGCAGTCGGAATTAAAATCCAAAGTTTTCGAATCTGTTAGGGGAAAACTCATAGCATATAGAAAAACACCTGAATATGTTAAACAGCTTGAAAACCAAATAGATAAAATCATTAAGGAATATGGTGACTTAAACATTACTATTTACATTGATCCTGAAGATTCTCATTTACTTAACGGTTTAAAAGAATCTTTTAATGTAAATATTGAAGTTTATAAAAAAGAATTTCTAGGTGGAACAAGAACTATCGTTCCTGAGAAAAATATTCTTATAGACAATTCTTTTAAAACACGCCTTATTGAAGAACAGGAACAATTTGCATTTACATTTTAGGAGGCAGTCAATTGGAGAAAACAGGAAAGATTTATGGAATTAACGGGCCTGTTGTTTATATTAAAGGTAAAACAGACTTTAAAATGGGCGAAATGGTTTACGTTAGTTCTGAAAGATTGGTTGGTGAAGTTATTGGTCTTTCATCTGAAATGACTACCATCCAAGTTTATGAAGAAACCAGTGGTCTAAAACCCGGGGAACTAATATATGGTACAGACAGTGCTATTTTCGTTACTTTAGCTCCTGGTATTTTAAATAATATTTTTGACGGTATTGAAAGACCACTTAGCGAAATAGAGAAACAGTCAGGTGCATTTATTTCCAGAGGAGTAAATGTAAACTCACTTGATATAACAAAAAAATGGGATGTACACATTACAATAAATGTAGGTGACTATGTCTCAGGCGGTACAATTATCGCCACAACTCAGGAAACAAGAGCTATTGTTCACAAGTCAATGGTTCCACCTTACATTAAGGGAACTGTTGTAAGTGTTGTGGATGATGGTCAGTATACAATTAACGACACTATTGTAACCATTAAGAAAGATGATGGTTCTACTTTAGACCTGACTCTTACACAGAAATGGCCAATCAGACAGCCTAGACCAATTAACAAACGATTTGGTACTACTGCTCCATTGGTTACGGGCCAAAGAATCATGGATACTCTTTTCCCTTTGGCAAAAGGCGGTACTGCAGCAATACCCGGTGGTTTTGGTACAGGAAAAACAATGAACCAGCATCAGATTGCCAAGTGGGCTGATGCAGATATTATTATTTACATTGGTTGTGGTGAACGTGGAAACGAAATGACTCAGGTTCTTGATGAATTTTCAGAACTTGTTGATCCAAAGTCAGGTAATCCACTTATGGACAGAACAACACTTATTGCAAATACGAGTAACATGCCTGTAGCAGCCAGAGAGGCTTCAATTTACACAGGTATTACTTTAGCAGAATATTATCGTGACATGGGCTATCATGTTGCAATTATGGCAGACTCTACATCAAGATGGGCTGAAGCTCTTAGAGAATTATCAGGCCGACTTGAAGAAATGCCTGCTGAAGAAGGTTTCCCTGCATATCTTGCCAGCAGATTATCTGCTTTCTATGAAAGAGCCGGCTATATGGAAAACCTTAACGGAACTGAAGGTTCAATTTCAATTATTGGAGCTGTATCTCCACAGGGTGGTGACTTTTCAGAACCTGTTACACAGAACACAAAGCGATTTGTACGCTGCTTCTGGGGGCTTGATAAATCACTGGCTTACGCAAGACATTTCCCTGCCATTCACTGGCTTACAAGTTACAGCGAATATGCTGATGAATTAACTAACTGGTACAACACAAACGTTGGACCTGATTTTTCATCCTGCAGAGCACAGGTGCTTTCTCTTTTAAATCAGGAAAGTTCATTAATGGAAATTGTAAAATTAATTGGTAGCGACGTTTTACCTGATGACCAGAAACTTACTTTGGAAATTGCCAGAGTAATACGTTTAGGATTTTTACAGCAGAACGCGTTCCATGATCAGGATACATGCGTTCCACTAAAGAAACAGCTATTAATGATGAAAACAATTCTTTATTTATACGAAAAATCATCAAAACTTATAGCAATGGGAATACCAATGTCCATACTTAAACAAAATAACATTTTTGAAAAAGTTATTGCCATTAAATATGATATTCCTAATAACAAACTTTCAATGTTTGACGATTACAAAGTGGCAATTGATGATTTCTACGCGAAAATTATTGAGGAACAGGCATAAGGAGGTGCAACATGGCTATAGAATATTTAGGATTAAGCGAAATAAACGGGCCTTTAGTTGCTCTTGAAGGTATAAAAGATGCCGCTTATGACGAAATTGTTGAATTTAAAATGAACGATGGAGAAGAGAAAAGACTTGGACGTATTATCGAAATCAATGAAGACAAAGCTGTTATTCAGGTTTTCGAAGGTTCCGAGGGCATGTCTCTTACCAATACACATACAAAACTAACAGGACACCCTATGGAAGTTGCCCTGTCACCGGATATTTTAGGCCGTACTTTTAACGGTGTAGGTAAGCCTTTAGACGGGCTACCACCTATTAACGGAGAAAAAAGAGACGTAAACGGTATGCCTCTTAACCCTGTTAGTAGAGAATATCCTAGAAACTACATTAGAACAGGAATCTCAGCCATTGACGGTTTAACAACTTTAATTCGTGGGCAGAAGCTTCCTATTTTTTCAGGAAACGGTTTGCAACATGACCAGCTGGCAGCCCAGTTAGTTAATCAGTCATCTTTAGGCGATGACACCAGCGAAAAGTTTGCTGTTGTGTTTGCAGCCATGGGTGTAAAAAACGACGTTGCCGACTTCTTCAAACGTTCTTTTGAAGAATCAGGTGCCTTAGAACATACCGTAATGTTCCTTAACATGGCAAATGATCCTGTAGTAGAACGTCTTATTACACCGAAAGTTGCTTTAACTGTTGCAGAATATTTAGCTTACGAAAAAGATATGCACATTCTTGTTATACTAACCGATATGACTACTTTTGCAGAAGCTATGCGTGAGGTTTCCTCTTCAAAAGGTGAAATTCCTTCAAGAAAAGGTTATCCAGGTTATTTATACAGTGAACTTGCAACTATTTATGAACGTGCAGGTATTATAAAAGGTGCCAAAGGTTCTGTTACACAGATTCCTATTTTAACAATGCCAAATGATGACATTACCCATCCAATACCTGACTTAACAGGTTACATTACTGAAGGTCAGATTACGTTGGATCGTTCATTATATGGTCAGGGCATTTATCCGCCTATTAATGTTCTTCCATCACTTTCACGTCTTATGAAGGACGGCATCGGTGAAGGATTTACAAGAGAAGACCATCAGGATGTTGCTAACCAGCTTTTCTCTGCTTACGCAAAAGTTGGAGATGCAAGAGCCTTGGCTTCAGTTATCGGTGAAGATGAATTATCACCAACTGATAAAAAGTATCTTGAATTTGGTAAAGCTTTTGAAGCTGAATTTGTTGGTCAAGGTATTGGTGTTAATAGAAACATTATCGAAACATTAAATTTAGGTTGGAAATTACTTCATATTCTTCCTAAAGAAGAACTTGATAGAATTGATACAAAGATTTTAGATAAATACTACAACGCATTTACAGATTAGTTAGGAGGTGGCACAATTGAATTTGAATACAGTACCTACTAAGGGTAATTTAATGGCCGCCAAAAGTTCACTGGCTCTGGCACGACAAGGCTACGAACTAATGGACAAAAAAAGAAATATTCTTATACGTGAGATTATGGACCTAACAGAAAAAGCTGAATTAATTCAGTATGAAATTGATAAAACTTTTACAGATGCTTATGCAGCTTTGGAAAAAGCCAACATTGAGCTTGGCATCAAAAACGTAGAGACTTTTGCCTTCAACGTTCCACCTGAACAGGATATTCACATAAAAACACGAAGTGTTATGGGAACTGAAATTCCTCTTGTGAAACATAAAGAAGAAGTTCAAAATCCTGTTTATTCCTTTTACGGAACAACAGAATCTTTGGACGAAGCAAAATCTCATTTTGAGAAAGTAAAAGACCTTACAATTAGGTTATCCATGATTGAAAATGCCGCCTACCGTTTGGCATACAACATTAAGAAAACACAGAAACGTGCTAATGCCCTTCAAAACATAACAATTCCTAACTATGAGGTACTTGTTAAAACTATTGAGAATGCACTTGAAGAAAAAGAACGTGAAGAATTCACACGACTAAAAGTTATAAAATCAAGAGTTCATTAATAATAAGTTTATAAGATTATTTTGAAGTGCAAATAACATAACAAAAAGTTAAGAAAAGATTAGGGTGTTTTAACATTCTAATCTTTTTTGTTTTTTTAATCTTTTCTTAATTAAGTTAATCACACATTTTTCATACTTTTTTCACTATTTTACCAGGGGGATTACTGTTGATTTTTTTACATGTTCCTAGTAAAATAATATGAGACATATAAAAAGAATTAAAGAGGATTTAAATGAAGAAATTTTTATCATATATATTATCAGTTTTTATGCTTGTTACTTTTGTGGGGCAGGCGTTTGGTAGCTGGCAAACAGATGTGTCTGCCGCTACTAAGAAAAGTTTACCAAAAGCTCCATCTATTATTGGAGAATCAGCAATTCTAATTGAACCAACAACAGGTACAATTATTTACGAAAAGGATCCACATAAAAAAATGTATCCTGCAAGTATTACAAAGATTATGACTGCTTTACTTGCAATAGAGAATTGCAAAATGAATGACACTGTAGTTTACTCAAAGAAGAATTTAGACAGTCTTACTGCTGAGGATTCTAACATTCAGTGTCAGGTTGGTGAGAAAATGAGTGTTAAGGATTGTTTATACGCATTAATGCTTTCCTCAGCCAACGAAACAGCTACAGCCTTAGCAGAACATATTGCAGGAAGTTCAGAGGCTTTTGCCAAGCTAATGAATGAACGTGCTAAACAGGCTGGCGCTACAGATACTCATTTTGCTAACCCAAATGGTTTACATGATGATAACCATTATGTAACAGCTTATGATATGTCAATGATTATGAAAGCTGCCATACAGTACCCTGTTTTTTTGGATGTAATTCATACAACTGAATATACAATTCCTGCAAATAATAAGAGAACTGAACCTTTCCAGTCATATCAGAGACATAAGATGCTTTTTACAACCAGTCCATATTATGACGCAGATGTAATTGGTGGCAAGACCGGTTACACAGACCAGGCTGGAAAAACACTTGTGACTTATGCAAAACGTGGAAATGTTTCACTTATATCTGTTGTGCTGAAATCTAACGGTGATCAGGTTTTCGACGATACAAAGAGATTACTTGATTACGGTTTTGATAATTTTAACTACGAAAATGTATCCGAAAATGATAGTCGATTTAACTTCGACACTTCTAATGATTTTATATCACCTTTTTCTGATACAATTTCAAATATTACAGTAGACAAGAATGCATCAATTCTAATTCCAAAAGGAATTTCATTTAGCGATTTAGATACTGATGTATCTTTCAATTTAACTGATGGTTCATTTGCAACAATTACCTATAAATATGGGGATATGGTTCTTGGAACTGCAAATATTAACTATACACAGTCTAAAGACAATGATGAGACTAAAGTTGAGGAAACTACTTCAACTAATAACATAGTAACAAATGCTGTTAGTACAACTACTAAGGCTCCTGAAAAAGCCAATAATAGTAAAACAACTACAAATAATTCAAAGAAAACATCATTTAATTTTCTTCCAATTATTTTAATTGTTTTATTTATTGCAATAGTTGCTGCGGCTATCATTGCTATTAAAGCACATCAAAGAAAATTAAATAAAATTCGAGATATGAAAAGACGTTATAGGCATTAATATTTTAGGAGGTATTTATATGAATTGGGTTGCACCTATTAAGGACTATGAAACACTAGAAAATTTTAAGAAGGTTCTAAAAGATATTGATTACAAATATTATATTATGTTTGAACTTGGTATCGGTACAGGTCTTCAACTTCAGGATATTCTTACATTTAAGAACAAAGATGTTAGAGGTAAATCTGAAATCACTGTAAAAATTGGAGCAAAGAATATTGAAAACACATTTACAGTTCCTGAAGAATTACAAAAAATTATTACAGACTATACAGAAGGAAAGGATCCTGACGCTTATCTTATTTTAGGTCACAAGACACAGAATCGTCCTGTTTGTCGTGAACAGGCATACAGAGTGCTTCGTGCAGCCGGTCACAAAATTGGACTTAGCTCAATTGGTGCCCAGACAATGCGTAAGACATTCGCTTGGAACTATTATAAGAAAACAGGAGACATTTATCATCTTCAGCATTTATTTAATCACGCTTCACCATCTATTACATATAGATTTATTGGTGAAAAGCCAAACATGGAAGTTGTTTTAAAGAAAATGACACCACAGGAAAATGCACGTAGCAGATATATGTTATATCTTAACGGAAGTGGTAAAAAGAGACTTACAGATATAATTGATACTCTTACATCTATTAAAGAAGATTTTGACAATCCTGCAAACAACGATGCATTCTACGGAACAGTTGAATGTCTTCTTGATGAATTAGATGCACTTATTACTAATTACAAAGAAACAAGAGAATCAGAAAATCCATTCTAAGGAATTTATATTATATAATAATGTCGCTTGCGACATTCTACGTGCCGAGCGGGTGTTGCTTTAGCAACATTTTTCCATTCGCGGGAGTGCGCATCCATAGTGGAACGTTTTTTATGTAATAAGAAATTCTGAAGGAATTTCTTATTACATAAAAAAAGAGCAGTTAATCATAATTGATTTACTGCTCTTTTTTTAATCGTCGTCTTCTTCGTTTTCATCCCATATTTCTTCAACGACTATTTCTTTATCCAGAGACCTCTGTCTTCTCTCTCGTCTCTTTTCCCTAATTGATTCCTGTTTTTCATGTATTGAATTAGCACCTTCTTCATCAGTAGATTTCATAATCTTAATAGCAAAGAAACTGTCTTCTTCTAATTTTTTTACTCTAATCTTTCCCCTAACATAACCATGCTCAGGACATTTTCCTAAACAATAGTATGTTCTACCGCTATCAGAAAACCAGTCGATAATAACTTCAAGTGGTTTATCGCACTTATTACATAACATTGAACTGATTTCTTCTTCTTTGAACATTTCGTCTTTGTCCAAGAATTCTCTTGTTACTAACTTAGTATACTCATCAAATCTTACAAAGATTTCTTCCTCTTTGATTCTTGGAGAATAAAAAGTATCAATTGATAATCTTCCCTTATACTTTTCATAGTCCATTTTTTGTAATACTTTTGCGGTATAATAAGCATCACTTAATGCTCTGTGGAACTCTCCGTCCTCCGGAATTTCCAAATATTCAACTGCGCTTGTCAAAGTTCTTTTCATGTGTCCATCATCATATCGTAGACTAAACATTTTCTGCAAATCCACGTAAAATAACGGAAAATCTAAAATTCTCTCTAACTTATAATGCTTCATATTTCTTTGGAGTTCTGTTAAGTCCATGGAGCCCCATGTACAAAACATGTAATCATCACCACACCAGTCCAAAAAATCCAAAACGGTTCTTTTGAAATCCTTACCATGACTTAATTCCTCATTAGTGAAATGAGTAATCTCCTCAATCTTATGATGAAGTTTCTTATATACTCTTGGCTTAATTACCTGCTGATAAGAATCTATTATCTCTTTCCTATCACCACTTACTTTTACCGCGCCAATTTCTATAATTTCAAATGGTAAATCTGAATGTTGATGACTTTTTCCGTAAGGATTTTGGTTCCATTCCAAATCCATTACAATATATTCCATCTTTTTTCTCCATTTATATTATTAGCATATTTATAAATATACATTACTTATATTTCTAAATGTACGTTACTTCAATATGCTAAAACCTCAAGCTTTATAATACCATTTAATAGTATGTTTTACAAGTGTGCATCCCTAGTGGAACGTTTTAATATAATAGTAAATTTATATGAAATTTACTATTATATTAAAAAGCAGCTACATAGTAGCTGCTTTAACCCGTCCCAGACAGGAATCGAACCTGCGACGTTTCGCTTAGGAGGCGAACCCTCTATCCTACTGAGGTACTGAGACATTTATAATCAATTACGGCAAAGAAACATCTTCGCCGTAACTAATATATCATATTAACGTTTTATTAGGTATTACATATTTTATTATCATAAATATAAATTGTATAGAAAATATGTTAATAACTTAATTATTTTACTTCGATTTTTTCTTTTCCACCCATGTATGGTCTTAAAACTTCAGGTATGCTCACGCTTCCATCAGCATTAAGGTTATTTTCTAAGAATGCAATAAGCATACGTGGTGGAGCAACAACTGTGTTGTTAAGTGTATGAGCAAAGTAGTTTCCATCTTTACCCTTAACTCTAATTCCAAGTCTTCTTGCCTGAGCATCTCCTAAGTTAGAGCAGCTACCAACTTCAAAATATTTCTTCTGTCTTGGTGACCATGCTTCAACGTCAACTGACTTAACTTTAAGATCTGCTAAATCACCTGAACAACATTCTAATGTTCTAACAGGAATATCCATGCTTCTGAATAAATCTACTGTATTCTTCCAAAGCTTGTCATACCACATCATACTGTCTTCAGGTTTACAAATAACAATCATTTCCTGTTTTTCAAACTGATGAATTCTGTAAACTCCTCTTTCTTCAATACCATGAGCTCCTTTTTCTTTACGGAAACATGGTGAATAACTTGTAAGTGTGTATGGAAGATTTTCTTCATTTGTATGTGTTCCAATAAACTTACCAATCATTGAATGTTCGCTTGTACCGATTAAGTAAAGGTCTTCACCTTCAATCTTGTACATCATCTGATCCATTTCATCAAAACTCATAACACCTGTTACTACGTTACTTCTAATCATAAAAGGTGGTACACAGTATGTGAAACCTCTATCAATCATAAAATCTCTAGCGTATGAAAGAACTGCTGAATGAAGTCTTGCAATATCTCCCATAAGATAGTAGAAACCATTTCCTGCAACATTTCGTGCAGCTTCTAAATCTATGCCATTGAATTTTTCCATAATTTCTGTATGATATGGAACTTCAAAATCAGGAACAACAGGTTCACCAAATCTTTCAAGTTCAACATTTTCGCTGTCATCTTTTCCAATAGGAACTGATGGATCAATAATATTTGGAATAACCATCATTCTCTTCTTAATTTCTTCTGCTGTTCTCTTTTCTTCTGCTGTAAGTTCATCAATCTTATCATTTCCGGCAGCAACTTTTGCCTTAATTTCTTCAGCTTCTTCCTTCTTGCCTTCCTTCATAAGTCCACCAATCTTCTTTGATAAACTATTCTTTTCAGCACGAAGTGATTCAACTTCTTTTTTGATCTTACGATTCTGATCATCTAATTCTATAACTTCATCAACTAATGGAAGTTTCTTATCCTGAAATTTGTTTTTAATATTCTGTTTAACAATTTCCGGATTTTCTCTGACAAATTTAATATCTAACATATTTATTACCACCTATTTTCTATGTTTTTTCGCGCTTTTTTATTATTAAAACGGTATTTCGATTATACCCCTATCATAGTATTTTTGCAAGGTATAGCCTTATTTTTTCAAGGATTGTAGCCAAGATTTTTTAATTGTGATATACTAATTTGGAATGTAAATATATATCTAAGAGGTTTACTTATGAATTTTGAAATAATTAACACAAGACGCAACAATAAAATATACACTAATGGAATTGATACATATAAGGTTTTCAACGAAAACTATGACAAAAGATTAGTTTTTTTAGAATCATTTATTACAACCGAAGTTGAAGCCGCAGGTGTCAAAGTTCCTTCTATTAAAGAAGTAACTTTTAACGACAACCACTGGTGTTTTAAATCAGATTCCATTAAAGGGGACACTTTATTTTCTTTAATAAAAAATGATCCTGACAATGTTGATAAATATTTAGACAAAATGGTTGAAGTTCATACTTCTATTCATAAATTTAAATGTCCTAAACTTCCAATTCAAAAGGACAAGCTTACTGATTACATTAATTTATCAGATTTAGATGAAGGAATGAAAATTGATCTTTTAGATATGCTTAACACATGTCCAAAACACAAGAAACTTGTTCATGGTAATTTTACACCACATAATATTTTGGTATCTGATAATGGTGATTACATTTTAGATTGGAATCATGCAGCCCAGGGCAGTGCCAGTGCCGACGTAGCCCGCACTTATATTTGGATGAAGACGAACATGCCAGAATACGCTGATTTATATTTAACAAAATTCTGCGATGCAACTAACACAAGTTCAAAGTATGTTCATAACTGGATTCCAATTGTAGCAGCCGCAAGACTTGGCAAGAAGAATCCAGGAGAAGAAGATTTGTTAAATAGCTTAATTTCTATTATAGAATATTAAAATAACTCTTTTAAATATACATTAATTATATTTCTAATTATTGTAATATGCTAATTATTTATAAGATTACATCTAATTAATTTATATAAAATAAATATTTAAATTATTCAATATTAAAAGACCCGAAGATTTAATCTCCAGGTCTTTTCTTTCTAGTTATTCTTCAACTCTATATTATTACTTTTTTAATATTAAACTATGTATCATTACTTTAATTAATTTATAATCTTATATTTATACTCTGATAATCTCAATTCCTCCGGCTATTATCTTTCCACTAATTTCTAAGATAACATCATTTCCTGCTGAATCAATATTACCAGGTTCTTCTACAGCACCCATTATACAGTCTACATGATTTTCAAGTTTCCAATTTCTTGGAATATAAATTTCAATTCCCCCTGCATAACATTCAATTCTCATATAAACTTTATCTCCTGCCGCTTTAGCTTTATCTAAATAAACTTCCATACCTCCTACCTTATTAATAATTTCAACACTTTTCAAATTTTGAGAATCAATATATTTTTCAGTTCCAGAAAAACGATTTATATGATATACATGCTCCCCATCTTCATAACTTTTATTTGATTGTGCTGTTCCATATGTTGTATTTTTCTCTGTAGTATTATTATTTTTCCATTGCTCTTTATTATTATCATTTTCCCACTCTGTTCTATTTTCAGTAGACATTTTTTTGTAGTTATTATCAAAATTATGATGTTTTCTAAATTGATTTTCTTCCCATTCTTTTCTTCCGTTTTTTTCGAAAATAAATGAGAAACCAATTGTTAAAAGAATAGCTGCTCCAATTATCGGCCATGGTGTGATTGCTTCAATTCCAAGTTCTTTGTCCCAAACAATTGCCAAAAAAACTAGTGACATAAATACAACAAAACTTTTTCTTTGAATAAGTCCTTTAATCAACCAAGCTCCCCACAATGCTGTAAATACAATATGACCTAAATTTATATTTCTCATAACCCCTAATTCATTTAACATCCATAAAATTGCTGTAGCAATTATTAAGACACCAACAATTATATTTTCTGATTTTTTTTTCATATTACACTCCTTATCTCTTCAATTTTATTTTTTAACGGTTTAAAATAACCTCTTGATACGAAAACATGTTTATAAGTATCTTTAAATTCTATTTTTGAAGAAGCTGTTATGTTTTTTGAAATAGAATAAATTTCTTTTACATTAACTATAGCAGACTTTGATATTCTGCAAAAATAGTATGGTAAAATCTGTTCCAATTCATATAATCTATTTTTCGTCATAAAAATTTCATCTCTTGTGTGAGCTTTTACCACATCACCTTCCGTTTCAAAAAATATAATATTCTCCAAAAATTCGTAATATACAACATTTACTTTATACAGTTTTATCTTTACATTTTTGCTTTTGTATGTCGATATTACTTTTTGTAATTCAATTATTTCTTCATTAATTTTCGAACATTTTATAACAACTTCATTTTCTATGTAGTTTTCGTCTAAATCTACCGTAATTTTCATTGGCTCCCTCTTAAAATTTATTAAACATGCATTTATTTTATTGCTTTATTCTTAATTAGTAAATATATTTTCTGTAAGTGGTAAAATTATAGCGCTAAGTGGTAAAAAAAATCTTACAAATTCCAAATCGTTACTTTGTTTTGTAGTAACTTTTGGTTTTTGTAAGATTTTGATTCAATGTAATTTTACTTATATATTATTTTTCATTTAATATACAACGAATTAAATTATTAAAACACAATTGTCTTATTTCATTACCATTAATTTTAATTTTCAAATTAACTATTCATTGCTTTTTCCAAAGCTTCTTTTTCTTCTTCGCCTAGTGTAGCATATGATTCAGCTTTAGTAATTTCCTTAATATAAGTATAACTACTGTCTCTACCATGCATTGTATTTAAGATAAATCCTGTGTTTGAGTCATCAAGCATGCAGAGAGCAAAACTTAAATTTCCACCCATTTCCTTAAAAGCATCATACTTTACAATTCCTAATTTATGGAATGTTGATGTTAAATTATGCAATGTTTTATCCATTTTTTCTTCATTAGATGTGTATGCCTGCTGAAGTTTATCCATCTGCTGGAAGTTTTCTTCAATTGCTGCTGATAAATTTTCAGCATTCTTACCTTTCATGAACTTTTCATATCTGTTCATAAGTTTTGTAATTCTGTTGTTTTGCTTAATATGTAGAATTAAAAATACTACAAACATAACTGCTATTATTCCTAAATAAATATAATCTTTCATTTTCTACTCCTTTTGTTTTGTTCTTTTCATTAAATGATACTATTTTATTAATACGAAGTATCATTCGATATCTTATTTCCATTTGGATTAATTCTTCTTACTATCTATCTTATTTTTTTTGATAATAATTACTCTTTAATATCATCAAACATTTCAAGTAATCTTTCTAATTCTTCCTGTGAATAGTATTCGATTTCAATTTTTCCTTTACCATTTTTCTTGTGATTAATTGAAACTTTTGTGCCCATTTTTTCTCTTAACTTATTAGCTATAGCATCGTATATAGCTGCTTCTGCTGATGGAATTGGAAGTTTAACCTGCTTTGGATTAAGAATTGACTTTACTAATTTTTCAGTATCACGTACACTTAATCCCTTGCTAACAATAGTCTTTGCCGCTTCAATTTGCAAATCTTCCTGTTCTAAAGTCAACAAAGCTCTCGCATGTCCCATTGAAATTTCATCATTAATCAGCATATTTTGAACACTATCTGTTAATTTTAACAATCTCATAGAATTCGCAATTGCAGTTCTTGACTTTGACACTCTATTTGCAAGTTCTTCCTGTTTTAAACTATATTCATCAATTAAACTCTTATAAGCTAAAGCTTCTTCAATAGGATTTAAATCCTTTCGTTGAATATTTTCTATTAAAGCAATTTCCATTACTTCTCTATCTGAATATTCTTTTATAATAACAGGAACTTCCTTTAATTTTGCAAGCTTTGCGGCTCTCCATCTGCGTTCTCCTGCTATAATTTCATAATAATCATCTTTCTTCTGTACAACAATTGGCTGAATAATTCCAAATTGTTTAATAGAATCAGCTAATTCCTGTAAAGCTTCCTTGTCAAAATTCTTTCTTGGCTGTTCTCTATTAGGTTCTATGTCTGATATTTTCATCATTGTATCTCCAGAAACCGGAACTTTTACTTCTTTAATTACTTCCTTTACAACCTCTTTGACAACTTCCTTCTTCTCTGTTTTCTTTTTAGGCGTAGACCTTATAACATCAGTTTCAGGAATTAAGTTATTTATACCTTTCCCTAATCCTTTTCTTTTTGCTGCCATATAAACTCCTTTTCATGTCGTTTATATATGTACATTATCTTTGTAACTATAAATAAATAGATAAACAAACGAACATTTACTTGTAATTTTATATATGTACATATATTTTATTAACATTTTACCATATAATTTCTATATTTATGATCATATTTTGATAATTTTTCAACCTTTTTTTTATAAAAACTTCTATACTATAATACGAAATAATAATGTAATATAATATAATATAATATAATAAAAACTGATAAATTATTCTTCTGCTATAACTTCCAATGCCAGATTGTTATAAGCAATAGCTCCAGCCGATTTACCATCATACATATGAATTGGTAATCCATAGCTTGGTGCTTCTGCTAATCTAACATTTCTTGGTATTACAGTATCATAAATCTTAATTTGTATGTTTTCTTTAACATTTTCAATAACTTCTGTTGATAAATTAGTTCTTTTATCAAACATTGTGAATACAATACCATCTATTTCGAGATTCTCGTTTAATCTCTCTTGAATCAGATTAATAGTATGTATTAATTGAGACAATCCCTCTAATGCATAATATTCGCACTGAATTGGAACTATAACTGAATCAGCTGCCGCCATGGCATTAACAGTTAAAATATTTAAAGATGGAGGACAGTCAATAATTATATATTCATAAAGATCTCTCACCATCTCTAAAGTTTCTTTTAATATAAATTCTCTTCCATCAACGCCTATCAAATCAATTTCTGCCCCTGATAAATTAACATTTGAAGGTAAAACGTTTAAGTTTTCCACTACACTTTGTGTTAAGCACTCAGAAATAGTGCATTCTCCCAAAAATAACTCATATATTGTATTTTCAAGATTCTGTTTTACTATTCCAACTCCACTTGTTGCGTTTCCCTGCGGATCTATATCAACTAATAATACTTTTTTTCCATTCTCTGCTAAACAAGAAGATAGATTAATTGCTGTAGTTGTTTTGCCTACACCACCTTTTTGATTTGCAATTGCAATAATTTTTTTGTTCATTTTAACATCTCCGTTTCTTGAAAAAATTGTTTAGGATAAAATCAGAAAAGCAGTTATTTCAGCAGATAAATTCATTCTTGCAACACATTGTTGTTGCTGTGATCTATCTGTAAGATAACTGCTTTTGAACTAAATTGCAATAGGTTATTCCTACTTGGTAACTATTCGTTCCTACTTTGCATATAGAATATACAAATTTTTTGTTATAATAAAAAAGCCGATACCACATACGGTATCGGCAAACACATGATATTTAATTACGCAGATCGTCAATCAATGCCATAATATGAGAAATCTGCGTTGAAGTCAAACCTGTTACGTCAATCAAACGAACTCCAGTCACAGGCTTTTTCTCTCGTCCCAAAAGATAATCTGTGCTAACTCTAAAAAAATCTGCAATTTTTTCAAGCATATCAACTGAAGGAACGATATTATCATTTTCCCAGTTGCTAATGCTTTGCTTAGTAGTTCCTAATTTGTCTGCAAGCTGTACCTGATTCAATCCTTGCGTTTGACGTAGGTATTTTATCCGTTCTGGAAACATCATTCGTTCACTTCCTTTGAATAAGATTATGAACGAAATAGCGTCTAAACATTAAATACCAGTATTGCAGTATTTGATTTTCTGGAATATACTGTGTTTATAATATATTTTATGATATAGTTATTCCAAAATTACTTTTAGCTCGGAGGAGTGACTATGCGTATTATACTTTGCGATGATGATACACAATTCATGCAGTCATTTTCAAAACAATTATTTTCCATTCT
>OJNJ01000555.1_pt1 | contig 21685 bp, 20 predicted proteins | sample 1597491 | NCBI WGS metagenome assembly OJNJ01 (sample SAMEA2452132, study PRJEB22498) | human gut metagenome | biome: human feces; feature: human gut; material: feces | place: Australia | collected 2012 | reverse complement strand
ATAAGAGCAGTCTTGTGAGCCGTGTGGTGAAGACTGACAGCTACAGCAGCGAAATGTCCGTTGACATGAGTGCGGCAAGTGCCGTGGCGGCCTATGGTATGATCCTCAAAAACAGTGAATATGTGGGTTCTGCAGATTTTGATATGGTTATGGCTCTTGTTGGCGGTAAGGTGGACAGTTCAGCCGGCAGTGGCGATATTATCGATATGCAGTGGCAGGGCTTTGCAGACATGGTACGTCAGACGCAGAATATAACTGACTAGGAAAAATGTCGATAAGAGGAGCTGTTCGATATGGCTTTGTAATCACACTTTGTAATCACATTGTATAAAACTCTTTTATTTTATTGATAATTCTTGTATAATAACAAATTAGAGTGTCAATTAAGACGAAAAAATAAAAACAAGAATATCAATATAGACAGGAAGGGTAAGATTCATGGGCGAAAAAAAGATTATGCTTGGTAACGCAGCCATCGCCAGAGGCTGTTATGAAGCGGGTGTCAAGGTATCAGCGGCATATCCTGGAACACCAAGTACAGAGATCAGTGAGAACATGGTGCAGTACAAAGGAGATATCTACTCAGAGTGGTCACCAAATGAGAAGGTAGCCACAGAGGTAGCGATCGGTGCATCATTTGCGGGAGTGAGATCAATAGTGTCGATGAAGCATGTAGGTGTGAACGTGGCATCAGATCCGCTGTTCACCGCAGCATACACAGGTGTGAACGGAGGTATGGTACTTGTTGCAGCAGATGATCCTGGAATGTACTCATCACAGAATGAGCAGGATTCAAGGCATTATGCAATTGCGGCGAAGCTTCCAATGCTTGAGCCATCAGACTCAGAGGAGTCGAGAGTATTTGCTAAGAAAGCATTTGAGATGTCCGAAAAGTTCAATACACCAGTCCTTTTAAAAATGGTCACGAGAGTAGCCCATTCACAGAGCATAGTTGATACAGAGGAAAGAGTTGAGCCAGATAGAGTTCCTTATGTAAAAGACCCAGCTAAAGTAATGATGACACTTAACTCAAGAAATGCACATATAAGGGTTGAGGAGAGAACTAAGGCATTGATAGAATATGCTGAAAGCACAGAACTTAACAGAGTTGAGATGGGTGAGGATACAAGTGTGGGAATTATCACAGACTCTACTTCATACCAGTATGCAAGGGAAGTATTAGGTGATAAAGTTAGCATATTAAAGCTTGGAATGATTAATCCACTCCCAGAAAAGCTTATAAAAGACTTTGCACAGAAGGTAGATAAGGTTATTGTTCTTGAAGAGTTAGACCCTATAATTGAAAATCACTGCAAACAGCTTGGAATTAAGGTGGCTGGTAAGGATACATTTCCTATATGCGGCGAGTTCTCCCAGAACCTTGTAAGAAAATGTCTTGGTATGAAAGAACCAGAGCATATTACTATAGAAGAAAATGTTCCAGCACGTCCTCCAGTTATGTGTGCAGGCTGTCCACATAGAGGAATATTCTACATTTTAAAGAAGAAAAAATGTATGGTATATGGTGATATTGGCTGTTATACATTGGGCGCAGTTGCACCGCTTAATGCAATGGATTTGAATGTCTGTATGGGAGCTTCCTGTTCAGGACTTCACGGCTTTAATAAAGCTATAGGTGAGGAAGCAGAGAGTAACAGCGTAGGTGTTATCGGAGATTCAACATTTATTCATTCAGGAATGACAGGTATAACAGACATTTCTTATAATATGAGTAATTCGACAGTGATTATCCTTGATAATTCTATTACAGGAATGACAGGACACCAGCAAAATCCAACTACAGGAAAGAACCTTCGTGGTGAACCAGCAGGAAAGGTTGATCTTGAAGCATTATGCAGGGCATTGGGCTTTAACAGAGTAAGGGTTGTAGACCCATATGACCTTAAGGCAGTTGAGGAAGCTGTTACAGAGGAGCTTGCAGCTAAAGAACCATCTATTATTATAAGCCGCAGACCTTGCGTTATGATTAAAGGAACAGTACATAAACCACCAATCAGTGTAGATGAAAGCAAATGTGTTGGCTGTAAACAGTGTATGAGCATAGGCTGTCCAGCAATTGCAGTTAAAGATAAGAAAGCACATATTGACCCTACACTCTGCATAGGCTGTAAAGTATGTTCACAGATGTGTAAGTTCGAGGCAATATAATGTTGTAAGGCGATGTATATTAGGTGTTAATGGAATAGAAAAAAGTATTAGATGTCCGATTTGTTCAAATTAGATTTGCTTGATGTGAAATTAGGCAGGGCATCTGATAATGTCGGAAATGAGGAATATGTATGAGTAATTCAGTTAAGAATATTATGATTGTTGGTGTTGGCGGACAGGGAACACTTCTGGCAAGTAAACTGCTTGGTTATGTTCTTATGCAGCAGGGATATGATGTTAAAGTGTCAGAGGTACACGGAATGAGCCAGCGAGGCGGAAGTGTTGTTACTTATGTAAGATTTGGAGATAAGGTATATTCTCCAGTTATTGATAAAGGTGAGGCTGATTATATTCTTTCATTTGAGAAGCTTGAAGCGTTAAGATGGATTGAATATTTAAAGATTGGCGGACAGATAATAACTAACACGCAGGAAGTTGACCCAATGCCGGTAATTACAGGTGCTATGCAGTATCCAGATAATATTATTGAAAAGCTTGAGAGTGCAGGTGCAAAGGTCGATGCTAAAGATTTCTTATCAATAGCAGAAGAAGCAGGGTCGGCCAAAGCGGTTAATATTGTACTTATGGGAAGATTATCAGATTATTTCAAAGACATTCCATATGAGGTGTGGGATAAAGCAATAGATGAGATAGTCCCAGAGAAATACAGAGAGCTTAATCATAAGGCATTGAAGCTTGGCAGAGGCTGAGTAAATGTAAAATAATAAAGGTAAAATGGATATACATTTGTGATATTATGGTATCATATGTATATCCATTTTGTAATATTAGTGGCAGGAGTTATTATATAGAATTAAAGAGGCTTATATGTTTAATCTAGAAGAAGAATTAAAGAAGCTCCCAGATAAGCCGGGAGTGTATATTATGCACGATAAACACGACACAATTATATATGTCGGCAAGGCTAAGATATTAAAAAATCGTGTAAGACAATATTTTCAGAGTAATAAAAATCATTCGGCAAAAGTTGTCCAGATGGTTTCACATATTGCATATTTTGAGTATATCGTGACAGATTCTGAGCTTGAAGCACTGGTGCTTGAATGTAATCTTATAAAGGAACACAGACCAAAATATAACACGATGTTAAAGGACGACAAGAGTTATCCTTTTATTAAGGTTACTATTGGAGAGGAATTTCCAAGAGTGTTATTCTCAAGAACAATGAAGCACGGAACTGGCAAATTCTTTGGACCGTACACATCAGCAGGTGCTGTCAAGGAGACAATTGAACTGCTCTGTAAGCTTTACAAGGTAAGAACGTGCAACAGGAGACTTCCTAAAGATATAGGCAAGGACAGACCATGCCTTAATTACCATATCGGACAGTGCAATGCACCTTGTCAGGGTTATGTGAACAAAGATGAATATAAAAAAAATATAGATAAAGTAATAAGCTTCCTTAATGGTAATTATTCTGAGATTATTAATGAGCTGACGAATAAAATGCAGGATTGTTCCGAGCGTATGGAATATGAGGAAGCCGCTAGATACAGGGATTTGTTAATCAGCGTTAAGCAGATCGCACAGAAGCAGAAGATAACAGCAGATGATGCAACAGACAGAGATGTAATTGCGTGCGCTATGGACGCGGAAGATGCAGTTGTACAGGTATTCTTTATAAGACAGGGCAAGCTTCTTGGACGTGAGCATTTCCATATGAAGGTTGCAACGAATGACAGCAGAAGCGGCATTTTGTCAGAATTTATGAAGCAGTATTATGGTGGAACACCATATATTCCCAATGTGATAATGACACAGGAGGAGATTGAGGATGCTGGTACAATCGCCGACTGGCTTTCAAGCAGGAAGAAGCGGAAAGTTACAATTATCACGCCAAAGAAGGGCGATAAGGAGAAAATGGTTGAACTTGCCCATAAGAATGCACTTATGGTATTAACTAAAGATGCAGAGAAGATTAAGCTTGAGGAGAAAAGGACAACAGGTGCTATGAAGCAGATAGCAGACTGGCTTGGGCTTGCTTCGATAAGGCGTGCAGAGGCTTATGATATATCTAATACAAGTGGTGTTGAGTCAGTTGGTTCAATGGTTGTATTTGAGGACGGAAGACCTAAGAAGAATGATTATAGAAAGTTCAGGATTAAGACGGTCAAAGGGCCTGATGATTATAAGAGTATGAGAGAAGTACTTACAAGACGTTTTACAAGAGGAATGAGAGAGCGTGCAGGTGAGGAAGAGACAAGGGGTTTTGCTGTGTACCCGGACCTTATAATGATGGATGGTGGACGAGGACAGGTGAACATTGCACTGGAGGTTCTTGATGAACTTCATATTAATATTCCTGTATGCGGCATGGTTAAGGACGATAACCATAACACAAGGGGACTTTACTATAATAATGTAGAAATTCCAATAGACAGGCATAGTGAGGGCTTTAAGCTTATAACAAGGGTTCAGGATGAGGCACATAGATTTGCGATAGAATACCACAGGTCATTAAGAAGCAAGAAGCAGGTAAGCTCAGTTCTTGATGAGATTGAAGGAATCGGACCAGCAAGAAGAAAAGCGTTGATGAAACATTTTCTTGATATTGACAAAATCCGTAATGCCAATGTAAGTGAGCTTATGGAGGCGGAAGGAATTACAGAAAATGTAGCGCAGAACATATACAAATATTTTCATTGATGTGTTATTTTAATGTCTTTCAATATTAATTGCACTGTGTTAAACTATTAATAATAGATAGTCAGAAGATATATAGTCTTAAGCAAGGCAATGAAATATAAAATGTGGCATAATTGCGCAGGATTGGAGTAGATATGAACGGAAAAGAAAGAGTTAATTTATTCAAGGTAATCGAGAAGATGAATCTTGTTAATCTTACACCTGATATTGATGTTAAGGGAATATGGATTCACGTTCCAGAATTTAACAGGCCAGCGTTACAGCTCACCGGATTTTATGACCAGTTCGATAATGACAGAATACAGATTATAGGTAATGTAGAATATGCTTATCTTAAAAGTCTTTCAGAAACCGAGCGTTATGAAAGATATATGCAGCTGTTATCAAGCAATATTCCTTGCCTTATCTTCTGTAGGAATTTAGAGCCGGAGGCAGAGATTATAGAGCTTGCAAGGAAATATCAGATTCCAATATTAAAGTCTGCTGAGTCAACATCTTCATTTTCAGCAGAAGTTATAAGATGGCTTAAAGTTCAGCTTGCACCTTGCATAGTAATACATGGTGTATTAGTTGATGTATATGGTGAAGGTGTGCTTATTACAGGTGAGAGTGGTATAGGTAAGAGTGAAGCAGCACTTGAGCTTATAAAGAGAGGTCACCGTCTTGTAACAGATGATGCTGTCGAGATTAGAAAAGTAAGTGATGAAACATTAGTTGGTTCAGCACCGGGAGTTACTAAGTATTTCATAGAGTTAAGAGGTATTGGTATTATTGATGTAAAGACACTTTTCGGTGTAGAGAGTGTTAAGGAAACTCAGGAGATTGATATGGTTATCAAGCTTGAGGACTGGAATAAGGACAAGGAGTATGACAGACTTGGACTCGAAGAAGAATACACAGAATATCTTGGCAATAAAGTAGTGTGTCATTCGCTTCCAATAAGACCAGGACGTAATCTTGCAGTAATAGTTGAGGCTGCGGCTGTAAACCACAGACAGAAGAAGATGGGTTACAATGCGGCTAAGGAGTTATATAGAAGAGTACAAGAGAACCTTATGAGGGGTGATGATGAAGATGAGTTTATTTAAGGATATAGTTCTTGGCATTGATATAGGTGGAACAACCTGCAAATGCGGTGTGTTCACAACAGATGGCACGCTTGTATACAAGGATGAGATACCAACAAGGAAAGATGATGGCGGAAGTCTTATTTTATCAGACATTAAAGAACATATTCCAGAGCTTGTGAAAGCGGCAGGACGAAGCTGTGATGAGATTAAAGGCGTTGGAATAGGAGTTCCGGGTGCGGTAAGAGAAGATGGAACAGTCAACAAATGTGTCAATCTTGGCTGGGGTGTATTTAACGTTGCACAGACTTTTAAAGATATGACAGGCTATGAAGTTAAAGTTGGCAATGATGCCAATATGGCGGCACTTGGTGAATACTGGATGGGAAGTGCGAAAGCATATTCAAGCGTTGTATTAGTTACAATAGGAACAGGTGTTGGCGGCGGAGTTATAATTGACGGTAAGCCAATATGCGGATACAATGGTGCTGCGGCAGAGATAGGACATCTGCCTATAGTAGAGGAGGAGACAGAATACTGTAACTGCGGTAATAAGGGCTGTCTTGAGCAGGTGGCATCAGCAACAGGCATAGTCAGAACAGCGACAAGAATGTTAAATGCAACCGATGAGCCATCGGCACTTAGAGCACTTCCTTATATATCTGCTAAGGCAGTATTTGATGAAGCCAAATCAGGAGATGCGTGTGCCATAAAGATTGTTGATTATGTATGCAGATATTTAGGAAAAGGCATTGCCTGTGCTTCTGCTATGACTGATACAGAGGTTATATGTATTGGTGGCGGAGTATCAGCGGCAGGTGATTATCTTATAGAAAGAGTTGCTAAGTATTATAAAGAATACGCATTTCACGCATGCAAGAATACTAAGATAGTCAGGGCTGAACTTGGTAATGATGCAGGTATGTATGGAGCTGCCAAGCTGGCATTAGGTTAATATAAAAGATTGGAGAGTAAGAAGCTTATGGATAACAATGAGCTGTTAGATAATCTTAAATTAATTGTGGGTGACACACAGGTAAGAACTGGTGAACCTATGAATATTCATACTACATTTAGAATCGGAGGCTGTGCAGATTATTATGTACAGCCATCTTCTATTGAGGAGTTACAATCATTAATTCGATTTTTGAATAAATCGGACATAGAATACTGCGTTATAGGTAACGGAAGCAACCTTTTAGTATCAGATAAAGGAATAAGAGGAGTTGTAATACAGCTTTCAGATACATTTGACGAGGTAGAATATATTGATGATGTTACTGTAAAGGTTATGTCAGGAATGATGTTGTCAAGACTCGGTAACAAGCTGGCAGATAAGGGACTTGCAGGCTTTGAATTCGCAACGGGAATACCGGGAAGCGTAGGCGGTGCAGTTAGAATGAATGCAGGTGCATATGGTGGAGAGATTAAAGACATAATAGTTAGTGCCGATGTACTCGACCGAAGCGGCAGGCTTATAAGCCTTAGCAGGGACGAACTTGAGTTAGGTTATAGAACAAGCTGTATAGCGGCTATGGATTATATAGTTGTCAGTGCTGTGTTCAGATTACAGAAAGGTGATACTGACACAATAAAGGCACTTATAAAGGAACTTGCTGTTAAGAGAAGAGCTAAGCAGCCTTTGGAATATCCTAGTGCAGGAAGTACATTTAAACGTCCACAAGGCTTCTTTGCAGCTAAGCTTATAGAAGATGCAGGACTTAAAGGAGTGTCAGTTGGCGGAGCAATGGTTTCAGAGAAACATTCTGGTTTTGTTGTTAATACAGGCAATGCAACAGCAAAGGATGTGTGTATGCTTACTGATATGGTTAAGGATAAAGTTAAACAGCAGTCAGGTGTAGATCTTGAACTGGAGGTTATAAAGCTCGGAGATTTTAGTTAAATGCCGTGGAGGAACTTATGAAGATAGTTATTGTAACGGGAATGTCAGGTGCAGGTAAATCAACAGCATTAAATATGCTTGAAGATGAGGGATATTATTGTGTTGATAATATGCCTATATCGCTTATACCTAAATTTGCGGAGCTGGCAGACTGTCAGGAACAGGATAACGGATATAATAATATAGCATTAGGCGTTGATATAAGAAGCGGACATTCTCTTGCAGAGTTCGAGTCCGTACTTGATTATATGAAAAAACGCCAGTATAACTATAAAATATTATTCCTTGAATCTAGTGACGAAGTGCTTGTAAAGCGTTATAAAGAAACGAGAAGGACACATCCGCTTGCGAAGGACGGACGAGTTGACAGAGGTATTGAGCTTGAGAGGGAACAGTTAAAGTTCCTTAAGCAGAGGGCAGATTATATTGTTGATACAAGTACGCTTCTTACAAGAGAATTAAAGCAGGAGTTACAGAAGATAATTCTTGAACGTAAGGAGTATAACAATTTATTTGTAACTGTGCTGTCATTTGGCTTTAAATACGGAATACCAGTAGATGCAGATATTGTATTTGATGTAAGATTTCTGCCTAATCCATATTATGTTGAAGAATTAAGGCCGCTTACAGGCAATGACAAACCAATACAGTCATTTGTAATGAAAGCACCAGAGGCGAAAGAATTTCTTAATAAGGTAGATGATCTTATACAATTTCTTCTTCCTAACTATGTAAAAGAGGGCAAGTCAAGCCTTGTTATAGCTGTTGGCTGTACAGGAGGAAAGCACCGTTCAGTAACACTTGCCAATGAGCTGGCGGCAAGAATAGCAAGTACACCATATGGCTGTAAAGCTGAACATCGTGATATAGACAAAGATGCTAAGAGAAAGGGAGATAAGTAATGTCGTTTTCTTCAGATGTTAAAGAAGAATTAAGCACCAGAATTGATATGGCAAGACACTGCCAGATAGCTGAATTTGCTGCGATTATGGGAATGTCAGGACGTATCAGGAGAGCATCGGGCAAAAGAATGCAGATAGAGATGTCTACTGAGAACGAGATTGCAAGATACAAGTTTATAGTATTATTAGAGCAGATATTTGATATTGATACAGGCGATATAATATATGTTTCAAAGAGCAGTCGTGACACAACAATCAGAATAGAAAATCAGGAATATGTCGCTAAAATATTGCAGACACTTAAATGGGCTGATGAAACATTTGATAATATTGAACCTGTATTTGTTGACCCAAGAATAGTGCAGAAGGACTGCTGTAAGAAAGCATTTATAAGAGGTGCATTTATAGCGGCAGGTTCTATAAGCGATCCTAATAAGTTCTATCATTATGAAATAGTATGCGACTATGAAGAAGATGCACAGTGCCTGTGTGATATGCTTATATTCTTCGGGCTTGATGCTAAGATTACAGTCCGCAAGAATGATTATATAGTATATATGAAGGAAGGCAGTAATATAACAGATGTGCTTAATCTTATGGGAGCATATGTTTCGCAGATGAATCTCTACAATGTTATGATTCTTAAAGAAATGCGTAATGACGTGAACCGTAAGGTTAACTGCGAAACTGCGAACCTTAACAAGACGGTTGCCGCTGCGGTAAAGCAGACTAAGGACATAATATATATAAGGGATACAGTTGGTCTTGGAAGCCTTAAGGACAGCTTAAGACAGGTTGCCGAGGTAAGGCTTGAGCACGAAGATATGAATCTAAAAGATATAGGTGAATTGTTAGACCCGCCTGTTGGCAAGTCAGGTGTTAATCACAGACTCAGAAAGATAAGCGAATACGCAGAACAGTTAAGACTTGAAAGAGGGGATTGACAACAAGCGTATAATAAAAATTAGGTAAGGTAAATTATTAGTTAAATGTATAGACAGAATGGAGGATAATATGACAAAAGTAGATATTATATCAGGATTTTTGGGAGCAGGTAAGACTACTCTTATTGCAAAGCTTTTAAAAGAAGGACTTGCTGGTGAGCAGGTTGTGCTTATAGAAAATGAATTTGGCGAGATAGGTATTGATGGCGGTTTCTTAAAGGAGTCAGGCGTTGAAATCAGAGAGATGAATTCAGGCTGCATATGCTGTTCTTTAGTTGGTGATTTCGGAACATCTTTAAAGGAAGTTGTTGAGAAGTACCACCCAGACAGAATTATTATCGAACCATCAGGTGTTGGCAAGCTTTCAGATGTTATTAAGGCTGTAAAGGATCTTCATATTGAGAATGAAATCCGTTTAAACAGTGCTTCAACAGTAGCCGATGCTTCTAAGGTAAAGGTATATATGAAGAACTTTGGTGAGTTCTTTAACAACCAGATTGAGCACGCTGGAACTATTATTCTTAGTAGAACACAGAATGTGTCAGAAGCCAAGTTAAAGACAGATATTGAACTTATCAGATCACTTAATAAGGATGCTCATATTATAACAACTCCTTGGGATGATATTGATGGCAAGCAGATACTTGATGCTATGGAAAATGTTACTAATCTTGAACTTGAAATGCTTGCAGAGGCAGCAGCAAAGGTTGCAGAGGAACACGAACATCACCATCATCACGATGGCGAGTGTGGCTGCGGACACGACCACCACGATGAAGAACACGAACATCACCATCATCACGATGATGAATGTGGCTGCGGACATGACCACCACGATGAAGAGCATGAACATCATCATCACGATGGCGAGTGTGGCTGTGGACATCATCACGAGCATGGTCATCACCACGCCGATGAAGTATTTACAAGCTGGGGCGTAGAAACTCCTAACAAGTATGACAAGGAAGAACTTTCAGAGATATTAAGAAAGCTTTCTGAGACAGATGATTATGGTAACATCTTAAGAGCTAAGGGTATGCTTCCTTGCACAGATGGTAAGTGGATGTTCTTTGACCTTGTACCAGAAGAATATGAAATCAGGGAAGGTAAGCCTGATTTTACAGGAAGAATATGTGTAATAGGAGCAGAATTAAAAGAAGCTGCTCTTAAAGAATTATTTAATGTATAATTGCGGAAGTTAAAGTACTGGACAATCCGCAGACATCACAGACTGGGGGCATAAGCCCCCAGTGTTATATATAGTTAGAATAGATGGAGGACATATAATGGCACAGGAAGAGTATCAGATTCCTATATTTTTAATAAATGGCCAGTTAGATAGTGGCAAGACCAGATTTATCTCAGATACTATAGCAATGGGACAGTTTGCAGAGGCAAAGAATAAGCTCCTTATCGTATGTGAGGAAGGCGAAGAAGAATACAGCGAGAAGCTTTTAAAAGATAATGGTGTGGATATGGTAGTTCTTGAAAAAGAAGAATTAACAGAAGCCAAGCTTAATGAACTTGATAAAGAGTATGACCCATGGATAGTAATTGTTGAGTATAATGGTATGTGGGATCCAGCCCTTCTTATGGGAACAGCTAAGCCAAGAGGCTGGGAGATATACCAGTCAATAACACTTATTGATGCTACAGCATTCAATCTTCAGTGGAACAATATGAGATCAATAATTGCAGAGACTGTTAAGTATACAGATATGGTTATATTTAATAGATGTAAGTCAGGTATGGATCTTGGAAGCTACAGAAGAAGTATGAGAGCACTTAATAACACACTTCAGATTGTATTTGAGGACGATAAGGGAGAGATGATGTCAATTGCAGAACAGCTTCCTTATGATGTTAATGCGGATATTATCGAGGTTGATGATGCTGATTATGGAATATGGTATATGGATGTATCAGAAAGACCAGATGTATATGTTGGCAAGAAAGTAAGATTTAAGGGTCAGGTATTAAAGAATAAATATTTCAAAGATAAGAACTTTGTACCAGGACGAAAGGTTATGACATGCTGTGCTGAGGATACACAGTTTATTGGCTATATAAGCTTTTATAATAACATTGCTTCTTTAGAGAATAGACAGTGGATAATGGTTACAGCAACAATCAAGAATGAATTCCAGATGGCATACAAGAAGAAAGGACCTGTTCTTTATGTAGAAAAGGTTGAAAATGCAGAGCCACCAGTGGAAGAGATGGTTTATTTCTAGGATTGCAGTGTAGAGAAGAATGTTCTATTATACATTTTTGAATAAATCGGACATATATAACAATTAGTAATACGGCTGGAGAGAACAATGATACAGGATATATTTCCTAATAGACTTGATAACCAATATGTAGAATGCAGTCCGCAGGATAATGATGTAATCTTCTTCTTTGAGGGTTCATCACTTCTTGCGAAGTATATTAAAGAAGATACATTAACTTATCCACTGTACAAGCAGTTCATACAGGGGATAAAGACAGGCATATCAAAAGATTCTGTTGATAATTATTCATTTACATACCTTTTATCTGTAGATGATACGAAATATTTTCTTGCACAGAGAAAAGGCGAATTATTAAGAGGACAATATGCTGGTGAAATGGCAGATTCCAAAGTGCATAAAGAGTATACATCAGTAGTGGAAGGATTTTCATTTGTCGGGGTAGATTCATTTAGGAAAGCTAAACCAAAAGCTACAGCATTTGCTGCGATAACAGCATATCATCTATATGGCTGGTACAGGGACAATCATTATTGTGGAAGATGTGGCAGACCTACAATACACGATAATAAAGAGCGTATGGTAAAGTGTCCGGTATGTGGCAATATGGTATTCCCAAAGATAAGTCCTGCGGTTATCGTGGCAGTTACAGATAACGACAGGGTTCTGCTTACAAAGTATGCAGGAAGAACATATAAGAATTATGCTTTAGTCGCTGGCTTTAATGAGGCTGGAGAGACAATAGAGCAGACAGTCAGGCGTGAGGTAATGGAAGAAGTAGGACTTAAGGTCAAGAACCTTAAATATTACAAGAGCCAGCCTTGGGGACTTAGCGGTTCACTGCTTTCAGGGTTTTTTTGTGAGCTTGATGGTGATGATAAAATCACATTGCAGGAAGATGAATTATCACTTGGAACGTGGGTTAAGGCAGACGACCTTGACTTAGAAGATGATGGAATAAGTCTTACAAGAGAGATGATATTAAAATTCAAAAAAGAGCATACAATTATTCAGTCTAATTAGAATAATACACAATTATTAAGCATAGAATTATCCCAAACATATGTGGGGTGGTTCTATGCTTAATTGGTTATGGGGCTTTATGATTATCATAGGAATAGTATACGCCCTTATCACAGGTAATATAGAAAGTGTCACGCAGGGGGCATTTGCCTCCGCCAAGGAAGCTGTTACATTATGTATAACTATGTTCGGTATTATGTCATTCTGGTGCGGTCTTATGGAAATAGCAGAAAAATCAGGACTTATAGACAAGTGCAGATACATGATAGAGCCTCTTATAAAATGGCTGTTTCCGGGGGTTCCAAGCAGCTCCAAAGCATTTGGCTATATAGTTACCAATATGATATCTAATTTTCTTGGACTTGGCTGGGCGGCTACACCGGCAGGAATAAAGGCTATGAAAGAGATGGCAGTGCTTAATCAGAATAAGAATATAGCAAGCTGTGATATGTGTACATTTCTTGTGATTAACATTTCTTCAATTCAGTTAATTCCAGTAAATATAATAGCATACAGAAGCCAGTACAAAAGTCCTGACCCGACTGCAATACTATTTCCCTCAATAATAGCAACAACTATAAGCACGCTTGCGGCTGTTATATTTTGCAGGGTTATGACAAGGAGGGAGCGATGATAACTAAGATTTCAGCGTATATAATGCCGTTTGTCATATTGATTATTGTTGGATATGGAATGTACAAAAAGAGTGATAATTACGATAACTTTGTAAATGGTGCAGAGGATGGAATGAGGACAGTGGTTTCAATAGCACCTACACTGATTGGGCTTATGGTTGCGGTTGGAGTATTAAGAGCTTCTGGATTTCTTGATTTTATAGCTGGACTTTTAAGCGGTGTGTGTGGAAAGCTTGGAATACCGGCAAGCATAGTGCCGCTTATTATAGTAAGGCTGTTCAGTTCGTCAGCTGCAACCGGACTTAGCCTTGATATATTCAAGCAGTACGGAACAGACTCATATACAGGACTTATAACGTCTATACTTATGGGGTGTACAGAAACAGTATTTTACACAATGTCAGTATATTATATGGCGGCACGCATTAAAAAAACGCGCTGGACACTTGCTGGTGCATTAATTGCAACAGCGGCAGGCATAGCTGCGAGTGTCATTCTTGCGCGTTATTGTTAATTATTATTTTTTCAGATTTTTCATAGCAATATTGATGTCTACATTGCCTGATACACCATTTATTGAACCTGTGCTTGTATACTGCCACATAGCGTATTTGTAGGGATAATATGGAGAGGCAGTCTGATAACCGGCGAACCATTTATCATAACCTTCAAGTCTTTCAAGTTCAACATTATCCATAAAATACAAAAGATTACTGTAGATTAATGGAGTATATCCAGCAGCTTTAATTGTGTCGCAAAATGCGATTATTACGTCAGTTAATTCACTAGCCGAAAGATTTTCCTGACGGAAGCTGTCATTTTCTATAGCTTCTACGTCAATAGCGATTGGGTATGTAATGTTATAAGGCTTTACAAGAGTAAGTACATAGTTGGCTTCTTCGATAGCTTCCTCTTTGTTAAGAGCCTGTGAATAGAAGTATACACCGACATCTATATTATTCTTGATAGCATTAGTTGTGTAAGTATTAAATGAAGTATCTTCCACAAGAAGTCCTGAGCCATAAGCCCTGTAGCCACATCTAATCATAGCAAAATCCACACCTGCGGCTTTAACCTTTGCAAAATCTACATCAGAGTTGTGCTTTGATAAATCAATTCCTGTATATGTCTCGGCATTAGTTCCTGAATAAGTCATCAATCCCTTATCATTGCGGGCAAAGGCTGATTTATCATATTCGCTTGCGGCAAGCTTAGGGTTAATATCGGCAAATACATAATTACCACTTCTATTGACATATACTATGTTGTCAGGATAAAGTTCTTTTAATAATGAGAGTGTAGATGAACCGTTCTCAAATCTGCTTCGGATAAGGTTAAGCATATCGTCTTTCTCAGTATTGCGTGCAGTTTCAATGTCCTTGTCCTCAATTCTTGCTACAGTATCAGCAGTTCTCTTGGAGTCGGTAACAAGCAGGACAATATTGGCTATTATTGAAGCGATGGCAGTAACAAGCAGAACAATTGTCAATACAGATAATTTGCTTTTGCTGCCAGTCCTGCTTTTATTCTTCTGTCTGGAATTAGATTTCCAATCTGAACTGTTATCAGATTGGCTGTTGAAATTATTATCCATAGGTATCCCTCTTTTCTTTATAGTACATTAATGTGTAACCGCATATAAATAAATGATAACTACAGTGTAAACGAGCTGTATTTAAAAGTCAAATAGTAAAATGTAGTAATTGTATTAGAAAAATATAAAAAATATAACAAAACATATTGACAATATACTAAATAAATAGTATATATAATGTACACCATATTTTTAATATACATCACATATTCAGAATATATCAGATGTCTGCATAAGATATATGTTAGGTGCATATATTTCTGATTCTTTAGCCTTTTGAAGAAGGTATTTATAGCGTTTCTGCTCAGAATTCAATTGATATATATAACAATCTATAAGGTCTGGGTCAGTTGCGTTATCAAAGTTGGCATATGCGGCACTAAGCGCAGCCTTTGTCATATTAATTTCCTCAACAAGATATTTTTCATCATATGTAGCAGGATTTTTTTTCTTGCTGAACATTTTCAATAGAATTACCTCGTTTCCTCTTTTTTTATAAGTATAGTCAGTAATTGGTAATTCTATACATTAAACAGAATAATAGAATTAAGACAACTATATTGCGGTGGCAATTCATATATAAAGCTGTCTGATAAGATATGGGAGAATTAAAGAGAATATGACAGAGCAGTACATAAGATACGCCGCTATGTTTATTATCATAATGATGGCGGTGATTGATGATTACAGACGTTTTAAGGTGTCGAATAGAATTATAATTGCAGGAATGGTTATTGGTGTTGTTATTAATATGGGAAGCCTTATGTATGGAGGTGATGTGAGAGGGTATATATATGGCGGTATGGCAGGTTTTGCAATTATGTATATGGTGTATATATTTGGCGGCGTAGGTGCAGGAGATGTTAAGCTTCTTGCTGTGTGCGGACTGCTGATTGGTGTTACATATATTGTGAGGTTAATATGTGCGGCTATGGTATGCGGTGTATTAACAGGTGTATTAGAGAATGTTGGCGTAATTAAAGGCAGACAGGGTGTATGTATAAGAGATAATGTTTTAATAAAGCAGGGAAGACATACAATACATAGATTTCATTATACATATGCCTTGTGTCTTGGAGCGGCAATTATGGTGGTATTAAATATTAAAGCATAAAGCTGTAGATACTGTAATTAAGATTATATAGTGTATGGAGGAAAGTGTATTTGGCAAAAGATAATATATGCGTGATATATGACGATGATGAGAGTTATGCCAAAAGGCTTATGGGAATAATTAACGACAGTAAGGATATTCCCTACAGGGCTAAAGTGTTTACCAAAGAGGAGGAGTTTAACAGATACATTTTAGCTAATAAGACAGATGTGTTAATGGTTAATGAAGAACAATACACATATGGCATTAATCATGAGGATATTAAGACAGATGATAACAGCGTTATTGTTCTGTGTGAAGATGAGAAAGAAGCAGGAATTATTAATGATAAGAAAGAGAAAGGGCTTATCGGTGTGTGCAAATACCAGCCAGCTTACCAGCTTTTAGGGTCAATTACAAGACAAAGACCAGATAGAACGCAGAGGGTTGAGGATATTACCAGATATATCGGAGTGTATGGCTTTAATTCGACTTTAAGAGTGACTTTGGCAATGGTTATTGCGGCGGCATATTCTAAAAAGGGACGGACACTTTTTATCAATCTTGATGAATTCTCAGGCATTGAGCATATTATGATGTCTGACGGGTGTAGTAATCTGTCAGATGTATTCTATATGTTTAAGCAGGCAGGAGAGCATTTTACACAGCAGATTAGAGAATGTATAAAGGCGAATGAGTTATTTGACTATATACCGGCTGTGGTATGTGCTGATGATATATCGTATGTTAATGACAGGATTATAAGTGGTCTGCTGGATGAGCTGGCACATAATTTAAAATATGATTATATTGTTGTTAATATATCAGAGGGAATTAACAAGCCTTGGAGCATTATGGGAAGATGCAGTAATGTATATATATCTGACAGTGGAGATTATATAGAGAATTGCAGATTTAATAATCTGAAAAGATATTTTATTGAAAGCGGGAAGGAAGCTATTGTTGACAGAATGATGAGAATTAATCTTAAGATGAAGGATACAATGGATGAGGGTTTTCTTAAAAGAATTATGTATACAGATGCGTATGGTTATGTAAGTTCTTTATTAGATATGGTGTAGAAATGACATAGAAGAAGTTAAGCATAGCATAGGGAGTAAGTATGAATAGCAGGCATTATGGAAGAATTATTCTTTGAATTAAAACAAAAAGTCTATGAAAAGCTTGATATTAATCTGGACGTGTCCGATGAGGATTTGTATAAGGTAATAGATGTATGTATATATGAGATTTCACAGCATAGGGCTATATCTGTCCATAACAGGGAACTTTTAAGGCAGCAGCTTTATAATTCAATTAAACGTCTTGATATATTACAGGAGTTACTGGAAGATGATGATATAACAGAGATAATGATTAATGGGTATAAAGATATATTTATTGAGAAGAAAGGCAGGATAACTAAATGGAATAAACAATTTGAAAGCAGAGAGAAGCTTGAAGATATAGCACAGAGAATAGCGGCGATGTCGAATAAGACAATTAATGAAGCGATACCTATTGTAGATACAAGGCTGGCTGATGGTTCAAGAGTGAATATGGTATTATCGCCGATAGCCATAGATGGACCAGTCATAACGATAAGAAAATTCTATGATACGCCAATAGATATTGACAGATTAATTGAGTTAGGTTCTATAACTAAGGAAGCGGCAGATTTTCTTGAATTACTTGTAAAATGCCGTTACAACATATTTGTTTCTGGTGGCACAGGAAGTGGTAAAACAACATTTCTTAATGCACTGTCTAATTTTATTCCCAAAGATGAGCGAGTTATTACAATTGAAGATTCGGCTGAATTGCAGATCCAGGGGGTTGGCAATCTTGTAAGACTTGAAGTAAGAAAGTCCAATATGGAATGTGATAATGAAGTCTCAATAAGAGATCTTATAAGGTCAAGCCTAAGAATGAGACCTGACAGAATAATTGTAGGTGAAACAAGAGGTGAGGAGGCTCTTGATATGTTACAGGCAATGGGAACAGGACACGATGGCAGCCTGTCAACAGGACACAGTAATAGTTCTAAGGATATGCTTACAAGATTAAGGACAATGGTTCTTATGGGAATAGATATGCCAGCAGAAGCTATTGACAGGCAGATTGCTTCTGCAATAGACATAATTGTCCATTTAAAAAGAATGAGGGATAAGACAAGAAAGGTATGGGAGATTACAGAAGTATGTGGTTATAAGAATAATGAATTTGAACTTGTTCCATTATATAAGTACGTTGAGGAGGGCGAAGATAAAAATGGAAAGATTATTGGCACACTTAAAAGACAGAATAACAGCCTTAAGAATACTGAAAAGCTTGAGTGGTCAAAAGACACAGGAACAATGCAATGTAAATCTTAATAAATTTATTAAACGGGCACATCTATCTGGTAGGAATGATTACATTTATCTTTTGCAGGCAGTATTGATAGTAACTGCTGTTTCTTATGTATTTTATGATAGTTTAATTCCAGTAATAATATTCAGCCCTTATGTTATTTATCATATTAAAAAGCAGAGGTTTAATGAAAGGTATCAGAAGGATAATGAGCTTATAAGACAGTTCAGAGATGGGATGCAGGCAGTCTCATTTGCGTTGAATACGGGTTACTCAATTGAGAATTCATTTGCAGAGGCATTGCAGGAACTGGTTATGCTGTATGGACAAAATGCAGTAATTGTTGCAGATTTTAATATGATTGTGAACAGAATAAGAAGAAATGAAAATCTTGAAGATATATTAGACGATTATGCAGCAAGTACCAATCTGGATGACATAAAATATTTTGCTGAAATATTCAGATATGCGAAAAGGAGCGGAGGTGATGTAATAGGAATTATAAAGCAGACCTCGCATATAATTCACGAAAAGGCAGAAGTCCAGCAGCAGATAGATACAATAATTACAGGAAAGAGGCTTGAGCAAAGAGTTATGGTATGTATGCCGCTGGTGATTACATTATATCTTAGATTAACATCTCCTGAATATATTGATGTTCTTTATGGCAATGTTATGGGAATTATAGTTATGACAATATGCCTTCTGATATATGCCGCCGCAGTTATGCTGGCACAGAAAATAACAGACATAAATATATGATACATATGATACGGCAGGTGGATAATATGAGGAGTGATTTAATATATAAGATAAGTGGAGTGTACAAATGGAAATAAAAAGACCAGAGCCGGGTGAAGAACCTGAACAGATAACGCTTGACGTTAAAGATGAGAATAGTGGAACTACTATAAGCATAGATACAGTTATTAGTCCAAGAAAGATGACTTATGAGGAAACGATGTCCTGCTTTGACAGGGCATATGATGAATTGCTGGATATTTTGCAAAAAGATAATGATTCACTGGATAATATTGTTATGTCAATTCAGTTCCCTGACAGCTTATGTAATGGGATTGTCAATATACATATATATCCGGAAGATTACCGGATTATAGATTATGACGGAACGGTATATAACGAAAATATTGGTGCAGGTGAAAGTGTAGAAACAGCATTGAATTATGTAATGTCGTATGAAGATTATACAAGAAACGGAGTAATAGATATTAATGTTAAATCATTAGGGGAAAATCCGCATAGTATGCTAACGACAGATAAGCAGACACTTAAAAGAATTATAGACAACGCATTAAATGAAAATGAGGATAAAGCTGTTATAGAACTGCCGGATACAATAAACAACACCAGTGTTACATATGCCTATGTGCAATCACAGACAGGAAGTAAGAATAATCTTTTATTTGCAGCTATGATTGTAATTGCTGTTATAGTGCTTATTTATTACAAGAAGAAAACCAAAGCTAAAGAGGAACAAAAGCTTAGGCAGAAGCAGTTACAGTATGACTATTCAGAGGTTATATCCAAGCTTACGCTTCTGCTTGGTGCAGGAATGACAGTACGCAGGGCGTGGGAGAAGATGATAGAAGATTATATGAGGAAAAAGAAAAGTGCTAAAGATGAGAGAATTGTGTATGAGCAGATGTATATAACAGATTGCCAGATAAAGTCAGGTATAAGTGAGTATAAGGCTTATGAAGAATTCGGACATAGATGTCAGACAAGAGAATACCTGAAATTAGCATCACTATTACAGACTAATATAAAGAAAGGAACAAAAGAGTTAAAAGAATTATTATATCAGGAATCCTATGATGCATTTGAACAAAGAAAGAGCCTTGCAGTTAAGAAAGGAGAGGAGGCAGCAACAAGATTATTAATGCCTATGTTTATGCTGTTGATAGTGGTAATGATAATTGTTATGGTGCCAGCAGTCATAAGCTTTCAAGTGTAAAAATGCAGGACAGGTCATAAGAATAAGTTACAAGAACAGGTAGAAGTTCTATTTATATGAAGATTGGTATCGTTGCGTGCAGGATACTAATCTTTCAGGAAGCAATACATATCTTTAAGGAGAAAATGTATGCCTTGTAGGAAAATGTATAATTTTTAGAAAGAAATGCACGCAGAAAATAGGCTTTTTCGCTGCGCTGTGTATGCTTGTAGGGACGGTGTTTACCTTTATCCCCGTTGCCTCGGGTTATATAAATCTGGGGATAAAGGTGGCGGCTTATCTGCTGCTGTTTATCCCGGTGATGTGGTTCTTTGTCCTGAACGCTTATGAAAAGAATCTGGTCAAAACGGTGATGGCCAGGTTCAAAAGAAATAAACAGTAAAGGCGGGGCGGCATGGCAAATAAAATCATCCATTATATCTGGCTCGGTGGGAAACCAAAACCGCGTGTAATTAGGCAGTGCATAAAAAGCTGGGAAAAATATTTTCCCGATTGGGAAATCCGGGAATGGAACGAATCCAACGTAAACCTGGATATCAATCGTTATTGCCGGCAGGCCTATGACGCCCAAAAATATGCGTTTGCCTCGGACGTGCTGCGTTTTGACATCCTGTACCGCTATGGCGGGCTCTATTTCGATACGGATGTAAAGGTGCTGAAATCATTCACCCCTCTCATTGAGCAGTACGATGCCTTTGCGGGTTTTGAAAACGAATGTGTCGCCCCGGGCTTGGTTCTTTACAGCAAAGCGCCCCAGAACCCTTTATTCGCCCAGATGCTGGAATCCTATAAGGACCGGGATTTTCTGACTGGAACAGATGGCTATGATTTAAAAACCGTTGTTCAGCAGTTTACGGAGGTTTTGGTTGAGCATGGGCTGGTCTGCAACAATACCCAGCAGACCGTAGATGGCTTCACCGTCTTTCCCCGGGAGTATTTTTGTCCGGCGGATTATAGCGGGGTGATCGCGAACCAGACGGACAACACCTATTCGGTTCATTTGTTTGCCGCCTCCTGGCTCTCTCCGAAGGAAAGATATAAGCTGCAGATCAGAAAATGGATCCTGAAACTGATTGGGCCATTGAGAAGAAAAAAGTAAGAACCCTTTGCCTGCCGCGAAATCCCGC
>OJNJ01000547.1_pt1 | contig 21909 bp, 17 predicted proteins | sample 1597491 | NCBI WGS metagenome assembly OJNJ01 (sample SAMEA2452132, study PRJEB22498) | human gut metagenome | biome: human feces; feature: human gut; material: feces | place: Australia | collected 2012 | reverse complement strand
TGAAAAACTACCCGGATGAACTCTGCGAGCAGGTATGGCATATCGACAAGCAGGGTAATATCACACGGGTGAAATAACACCTAAACGGTGTATTTTTCTTGCAGTAAATGAAGAACAGGGTGTATGATTAAACTAAATATAAAATTAAAGAATATCCCCTGTTATGTATATATGAATATTTGTTATTTTAAGGAAAAAAATGGAGAGGTATATGGGGATAAAAGATTTAACAGAAAAGATACTGGAAGATTATAATGACATTTTTGCTGATATTGTCAATGTACTGGTATTCAAAGGAAAACAGCGCATAAAGCCGGAGACACTTGTAAATACCGGTGTGCATTCCCAGTATAAAAATGACAAAACCGGTGTCTTACACGAGCAGGAGCGGGATGTCGCAAAATACTGGATGAACGGAAAAGTACGGATAGCCCTGTGCGGACTGGAAAATCAGACTGCCGTTGAGCCGAAAATACCGCTGAGGGTGTTTGGCTATGAGGGTGCATCTTACCGTGGACAGTTGGAAGAAAAAAGTGCCGTGCCGGTGATAACACTGGTACTGTACTTCGGAAATGAACACTGGAGGGCAGAAAAGCATTTAAAAGACCTGCTTGACATTCCGGAGGGCATGGAAGAATATGTTAATGACTTAAAGATTAACGTATTTGAAATTGCATGGCTCACAGATGAGCAGATATCCATGTTTAAGAGTGATTTCAGGATAGTGGCGGATTTTTTTGTTCGAAAGAGAAAGAATAAAGATTATGTGCCGGATAATAAGACTGAAATCCGTCATGTGGATGCAGTATTAAAGATGTTGTCTGCGGTAACCGGGGACAGAAGATATGAAAATATTTTATCGGATGGAAAGGGAAAGGTGAGCAATATGTGCGAAGTAGCTGAAAGACTTGAACAAATGGGCATTGAAAAAGGCAGACTTGAAGGTGAGCAGATGACAGTGTACAGTTTTGTGCAGGACAAAACCATAACACCGGAACAGGGCGCTCATAAGCTGAATATCAGTGTCGCAGAACTTGAAAAAAAGATGAAAGAAGCAGGATATACTTATCCGGTATTCTAAAAAAAATTCTAAAAATTTTTTGTGAAGATTTTTTAACTTTTAAAATCTTGTCAAGCATTTTTGAAAATCCCCAAAATCTTTGACATCTTCTTTATTATTTGATATGATGTAGAGAAAAATATTTTTAAAGGAGTTGATTTTTTGGATACGGACAGTATCACGCAGTTGATTTTAATTATTATTCTGCTTGCGTTATCTGCTTTTTTTTCATCAGCAGAAACAGCATTTACAACTGTAAACCACATTCGCATCAGAACCCTGATTGACGAGGGGAACAAGAGGGCGGTCATTGTGTCAGACATTATTGCACATTCACAGAAGATGTTAAGTGCGATTCTGATTGGAAATAACATTGTCAATATTTCAGCATCGGCGCTGGCAACATCGCTGACAATTAAAATCTGGGGCAATTATGCCACGGGTATTACAACAGGTGTGTTAACGATTGTTGTATTAATTTTCGGTGAAATTACACCAAAAACGACAGCAACCGTTTATTCAGAAAAGTTTGCACTGTTATACGCACCGGTTATAAAAGTGCTGATGACCGTGCTGACACCGGTAATTTACGTGGTAGATGTTCTGGCAGGATTCTTTTTACGATTGTTCCATATTGATACGAAGAATCATAAAAAGACAATTACAGAAACAGAACTGAGAACATTTGTTAATGTCAGCCATGAAGAAGGTGTCATTGAATCAGATGAAAGACAGATTATTAATAATCTGTTCGATTTTGGTGATGCAGAAGCTAAAGATGTTATGATACCGAGAATTGATATGGTTGCCGCAGATATTACGACGGGATATGATGAGATTCTGGTGTTGTTTAGGGAAACGATGTATTCGAGGATTCCGGTGTATGAGGAAGAACAGGATAATGTTGTCGGCATTTTAAATATAAAAGATTTAATTGTTGCGCCGCATGGCACACAGTTTGAAATCAGAAAAATCATGCGCAAGCCTTATTATGTTTATGAACATAAAAATATTTCCGAACTGTTTAAGGAAATGCAGAAACAGTCACAGGGGATTGCAATCGTATTAGACGAATATGGTTCTACGGCAGGCATGATTACAACAGAGGATTTATTGGAAGAAATCGTCGGGGAAATCCGTGATGAGTATGATAATGATGAAACAGAACCATTTGTTAAAATCGATGATTATACATATCATATTGACGGAACGTATAAATTAGATGATGTCAATGAAAAATTGTCAACAGCCCTGACATCTGAAGATAATGATTCAATCGGTGGTTATATTATTGAAAAGCTGGACAGGATTCCGGCGGCAGGAGAAAAACTGCGCGTGGATAATCTGGAATTTACAGTAGAAAAAGTAGAATCCAACAGAGTTGTATCTGTGATTTTAAAAGTTTTTTAGTATAACCGGGCTTTTCCTTTCATAGGATAGATTAAGAAAAATGAATCTTAAATCTGGAGGGAAAATGGCAGTAAAAGGATTTCAACTTGTAAAAACATTGATTATAGCATATGTAATAACGGCAGTTTTGCTTCTGTTAACGGCCTTCGGGCTGTATCGTCTGCATTTGTCAGACTGGCAGGTAATGGCAGCTGTCGTTATTATTTATGCTCTTTCATGCTTTGCCGGCGGCTATATTTTAGCAAAAGCACAGAAAAGCAGAAGAATGTTGTGGGGCATGGGCTTTGGTATTTTATATTTTACCGTGCTGACGGCTGCCGCCTTTATTCTTACAAAAGGGGCAGATATGGATATGACAGCACTTGTAAAGGCACTGATTGTCTGCCTTTTGGCAGGTGGAGCCGGAGCATTTGCAACGCCTGAATAAAATAACAGAAATGTCAGGATTAAAGCTGTACTGTAAGATGTCCGGATTGCATCAGTGCAGAAATTTTATTAAGAAAAATTAAAGGAAAATCAGATTCTTTGCAGAATATATAAAGTATAGGCGCTTTTAACAGGATGGACTGTTTACCGGATAGGAGGCTTTGAATGAATATCAGGGAAGAACAGGAAAAATACGAGCATGAGCATTTAAGCAGATTTGCCAGCTTCAGTGATGAATCGCAGGGGCGGGACAGACCGGAAGAACCCTGTACGGTGCGCCCTGCATATCAGCGGGACAGGGACAGAATTTTACACTGTAAGTCGTTTCGTCGCTTAAAGCATAAGACGCAGGTTTTTCTGTCGCCGCAGGGGGATCATTACAGAACGCGGCTTACGCACACACTGGAGGTGTCCCAGATTGCAAGAACAATCAGCAGGGCGCTGCGGTTAAATGAAGATTTGACAGAGGCAGCTGCACTGGGACATGATTTAGGACATACGCCGTTTGGACATGCCGGAGAACGGACATTAAACAGAATTTGTCCGATGGGGTTTGTCCATTCAGAACAGAGTATCCGCATTGTGGAAAAACTGGAAAAAGACGGACAGGGGTTAAATCTTACAAAAGAAGTGCGTGATGGTATTTTAAACCATCAGACATCGTCCATGCCGTCCACACTGGAAGGAAAAGCCGTCCGGCTTTCCGATAAAATAGCTTATATTAACCATGATATTGACGATGCAATCCGGGCAAAAATATTCAGTGAAACGGATATTCCGAAAGCCTTTACAGAAGTGCTTGGAGATACTACAAAATCAAGGCTGAATACGATGATACAGGATATTATTCATAACAGTATCGGGAAGAATGAAATCTGTATGTCTGATGAAGTGCATCAGGCAATGATGGAGCTGCGCAAATTTATGTTTGGCAGTCTTTATCAGAATCCACTTGCAAAAAGTGAAGAAGCAAAGGCAGACAAGCTGATTACGGAATTGTATGGATATTATATGGATAATATAGAAGCACTGCCGGACAATTACAGAAGATTTATTACAGAGTGCGGCGAAACGCCGGAACGTGTCGTGTGCGATTATATAGCAGGCATGAGCGACCAGTATTCGGTTGCCAAATTTGAAGAAATATTTGTTCCGACATCGTGGAAAGTATAAGAGGAAGGATGAATCAGGTTGGTGAAAACAGATGTACGCAAGTGAAGTAATTGATGAAGTTGTATCGCGAAGCGACATAGTGGATATTATTTCTGGATATATCAAACTGAAGAAAAACGGCAGTTCGTATGTCGGGCTGTGTCCATTCCATAATGAAAAATCTCCGTCTTTTTCCGTATCACCGGGAAAGCAGCTGTATCACTGTTTCGGCTGCGGGGTGGGCGGCAATGTCATTACATTTGTTATGGAATACGAAAATTATACGTTTCTTGAAGCCGTAAAATACTTAGCAGACAAAGCAGGCATGCAGCTTCCCGAAACGAGTTATTCGGAAGAAGAAAAGAAAAACAGGGACTTAAAGGCAAAGCTTTTAGAGATTAATAAAATAGCGGCAACGTATTATTACCATCAGCTTAAAGCTGAAAACGGTAAAATCGGACTGTCCTATCTTCAAAAAAGAGGGTTAAGCGATACTACGATAAACCGCTTCGGATTAGGATATGCCGGACAGACCGGCAATGCGTTGTATCAGTATTTAAAAAGCAAAGGTTATGATGATGCGTTGTTAAAAGAAACCGGACTGTTTACATATGAGCGGGGAATCCATGACAAGTTCTGGAACCGCGTGATGTTTCCGATTATGGATATTAACAACAAGGTTATCGGTTTCGGCGGCCGTGTCATGGGTGATGCAAAACCGAAATATCTCAATTCACCGGAAACCAAATTATTTGATAAAAGCAGGAATTTATATGGGCTGAATGCGGCGCGCATATCCAGAAAGTCCAATATGATTATCTGTGAAGGATATATGGATGTGATTTCACTGCATCAGGCTGGCTTTACGCAGGCAGTGGCGTCCCTCGGAACAGCGCTGACGCCGGGACAGGCGGCACTTATGAAGCGGTATACGGATAATGTCCTGATTACCTATGACAGTGATGCGGCGGGTGTAAAGGCAGCGCTTAGGGCAATTCCGATATTAAAAGAAGCCGGGCTTACCACGAAGGTTATTAATATGCAGCCGTATAAAGACCCCGATGAATTTATCAAGGCACTGGGGGCGGAAGCGTTTCAGGAGCGGATAGACAAGGCGGAAAACAGTTTCATGTATGAAATCGGTGTTCTTGAGAAAGAATATGACAGAACTGACCCGGCAGAGTCTACGAAGTTTGAGCGGGAAGCGGCGGCAAAGCTGGTGACGTTCCGGGAAAAGCTGGAGCGGGAAAACTATATGCGTGCGGTCTGCGACCGTTTCCACATTGAATTGCAGGGCATGCGGGAGCTGGTCGCATCTCTTGGCAGTAAGGAAGGCATTTTAAGAAGAAATGATTATCCAGCGGCACCGGGACAGCAGCGTGCTGCGGCACCCAAGAAGAAAAAAGAAGACGGTGTCCGTCAGGCAGAGAAAATTCTGCTGACATGGATGATTGAAGATGCCGGAATTTTTGAAAAGGTGAAAGAATACATTTCACCGCAGGATTTTGTAAACCCGCTGTTTAAGGATGTGGCGGACAAGCTGTATGCACAGTATGAAAGCGGCAGTTTAAATCCCGCGGCAATTATCAGTACATACGATGCCGAGGAAACGCACAGTGAAGTTGCGGCGATGTTTAGCATGGAACTGGATAACCGGCTGAATCACAATGAACGCGAAAAAGCACTTAATGATACCGTACTGAAGGTCAAAAATAACAGCATACAGTATCAGATTGACCAGGCGGCAGACCCTGCACAAATCCAGCAGCTTTATACAATGAAAAACAAATTATCAGCAATTCATATTACATTATAAGAGAATAGAAAGGTGACAATCATGGCTAAGAAAAATGAGAATATCGCAGAAGAAACAGTAAAAAAGACAACCAAAAAGGCAAAGACCGAAGGAGAAGCAGTAGAAAAAACAGAAGAAGAAATTGCTGCTGAAATCGCTGCGAAGTTTGATGAAAAATGTAAGGGTCTGCTTCAGATTGCCAAAAAGAAGAAAAATGTACTTGATTATCAGGAAATTATGAATTATTTCCTCGATACCGATTTTGAAGCCGATAAGATGGAAAAAGTCTTTGAATTCCTTGAAAATAATAATGTCGATGTTAAGATGGCGGATGATGATACAGACGACGATGAAATTATTTTAGATGATGAAGATGATATTGATATTGAAAAAATTGATTTATCCGTACCGGATGGTGTAGGGCTTGAAGACCCTGTCAGAATGTATTTAAAGGAAATCGGTAAAGTGCCGCTGTTAAGCGCAGAAGAAGAAATCGAATATGCAAAGCGCATGGAACAGGGCGATGAAGAAGCAAAGAAGCGTCTTGCCGAGGCAAACCTTCGTCTGGTAGTCAGCATTGCCAAAAGATATGTAGGTCGTGGCATGCTGTTTTTGGATTTAATTCAGGAAGGTAATTTAGGTTTAATTAAAGCGGTAGAAAAATTTGATTACCGCAAAGGTTATAAATTCAGTACGTATGCGACATGGTGGATTCGTCAGGCGATTACAAGAGCCATTGCAGACCAGGCAAGAACAATCCGTATCCCGGTGCATATGGTAGAAACGATTAACAAGCTGGTGCGTGTGTCCAGACAGTTATTACAGGAATTAGGCAGAGAGCCGTCCCCGGAAGAAATTGCAGAGGCAATGGATATTCCGGTAGAAAGAGTACGCGAAATCCAGAAGATTTCACAGGAACCGGTTTCACTTGAAACACCAATCGGTGAAGAAGAAGACAGCCATTTAGGAGATTTCATTCAGGATGATAACGTACCGGTTCCTGCAGAGGCAGCGGCTTCAACACTGTTAAAGGAACAGCTGGTAGAAGTCCTCGGAACGCTGACAGAAAGAGAGCAGAAGGTGTTAAGACTGCGTTTCGGCATGGATGACGGCAGAGCAAGAACCCTTGAAGAAGTCGGCAGAGAGTTTAATGTTACCAGAGAACGTATCCGTCAGATTGAGGCAAAGGCACTTAGAAAGTTAAGACATCCAAGCAGAAGCCGCAAATTGAAAGATTACTTAGACTAATATTAATATAGGAACAATTATGGAAGAGCTGAATTTATCAGATAGACTGCGTTTGATTGCCGGTTTGATAAAAAAAGGAAGTAAAGTGGCAGATATCGGTACCGATCACGGATATCTGCCAATCTTTCTTGTAAAGAGTGGAATTACAGACCGTGTGATAGCAATGGACGTCAGAAAAGGACCTCTAAAAAAAGCAGAAGACAATACACGGGCATTTTGTGTGTCCGATCAGATTGAATTAAGACTTTCGGACGGACTGGCAGCACTTGAAAAGGGTGAGGCAGATACCGTTACCATTTCCGGTATGGGTGGAAGACTGATACAATCGATTCTTACAAACGGTATGGAAAAGCTGGACAAATCAACGCGGCTGATTGTATCGCCGCAGTCTGAACTGCGGGAATTCCGGATATTTTTAAAGGAAAAGGGATTTCTTGTTTTAGAAGAACATATGATGACAGAAGATGGTCAGTTTTATGTCATTATGGAATGTGTATACATGGGTGCGGATTATGCACCGCAGACGATCGAGGAAGCAAAGCTTCGGTACGGAGAATCGCTTTTGCGTGAAAAAAACGAGAGCCTGAAAGCATATTTATATAAAGAAAAGCGGATAGCAGAAGGAATTTACACACAGTTATCGGCACGAGACGGACAGGAAGCGGCAGTACAGGAGCGGTTAGGGCAGTTACGGAAGGATTTGGATTGCATTGATTTTGCATTAGAATATTATAATTTTGCGTAAAATACGCAGGATGGGAGAAAAAATATGGGTAAGACATTATTTGAACTGGCAAAGCAGGCACAGCCGGATTATCCGCATCAGATTATTCTGGCAAAGGTTGATGGAAAACTTCATGAATTAAAAGATATGGAAATTGAAAATGAAAAGGTAGAATATATTACAACGGCAGCTGCCGTTGGCAACGAAACCTATCGGAGAAGTGTAGTGCTTTTAATGCTGCATGCAATTTATCAGACGGCACCGGAACATTCAATTGATCGTGTGACAATTGAATATTCTATCAGCAAAGGCTTATATTGCAGTTTAAAGGCAGATTTTCAGGTTACAGAAGAGTTCCTTGCAAAGGTAAAGACAAAGATGCAGGAAATTGTTGCGGCAGATATTCCGATTACAAAGCGCATGATTCAGACGAGCGAAGCAGTAAAGCTGTTTGAAAAATACGGCATGGAGGATAAGACCAAGCTGTTTAAATACCGCAGAAGCTCTTATGTAAACATTTATAACCTGGACGGCTTTGAAGATTATTTTTACGGATATATGGCACCATCTACCGGAATGTTAGGTGTTTTTGATTTGTTTGTGTATGATGAAGGCTTTGTATTACAGCTGCCGGTTAAGGAAGCACCGGAAATTGTACCGGAATTTGCACCGCAGCAAAAACTGTTTCAGGTATTAAAAGAATCAACCCAGTGGGCAAATATGCTGGGAATTGATACTGTGGGCGCATTAAATGAGCATATTACAAATAATGATATGAATTCATTAATTCTTGTACAGGAAGCTCTTCAGGAACAGAAAATTGTTGAAATTGTCAACTCTATTAAAAAAAGAAAAAGTACAAAATTTGTAATGATTGCAGGACCGTCATCTTCCGGAAAGACGACCTTTGCAAACCGCCTGTCCATTCAGCTTCGTGCAAACGGATACAAGCCGCATCCAATCAGTGTGGATAACTATTTTGTAGAGCGTGAGCAGACACCGCTTGACGAAGACGGCAATTATAACTTTGAAGACCTGCATGCGATTGACATCGAGTTGTTTAACCGGCACATGGAGCAGCTTCTGGAAGGAAAGCGTGTCTGTATGCCGACCTTTAACTTTAAGACGGGTAAAAAAGAATACGGAAATGATTATTTACAGCTTGGAGCGGAAGACATTCTTGTTATCGAAGGAATTCACTGCTTAAACGATGAAATGTCCTATATGCTTCCGACAGAAAGTAAATTTAAGATTTATATTTCTGCGCTGACACAGTTGAATATTGATGAACACAATCCGCTGTCCACGACGGACTGCCGTCTGTTACGCCGGATCGTGAGAGATGCGAGAACCCGTGGAACGACGGCACAGGAGACGATTGCGATGTGGAAATCTGTGCGATGGGGAGAAGAAAAAAATATTTTCCCGTTTCAGGAGCATGCAGATGCGATGTTTAATTCGGCAATGCCGTATGAACTGTCCGTATTAAAGCCGTATGTAGAACCGCTGTTATTCTCAGTCGGAGAGGACGAACCGGAATATCAGGAAGCAAAGCGCCTGTTAAAGTTCCTTGCGTACTTCCTGCCGTATACCAGTGAAAACATACCGATTAATTCGATTGTAAGGGAATTTGTTGGCGGGGGATGTTTTAAGGTTTGAGTTTTATCAGACCGCACCCTCACCGTCCGGTACTCCAGGTGAGGGTGTCGGGGGTGCTGTAAGCTGTGATTGTTCCGCTTAAATCGGTACGCAGGATTTGAATATCCTGTGCTTCCAAGCGGGAAAGTGTTTTTTGTGCGGGGTGTCCGTAATCGTTGTCTGCGCCGACACTGATAACGGCAAAAGCAGGGTGTACGGCATGTAGAAATTTTTCGGTGGAAGAAGATGCACTTCCGTGGTGGCTTACCATATAGACGTCCGCAGAAAGATCTAAATTCTCATTTAACATGGCGGATTCGCTTTTTGACTGGGCATCGCCAAGGATTAAAAAGCTGTGTGAAGAATCTGTCAGCCGGATACCGAGAGAGCGGTTGTTTTCTTCTTCATAGTCATAGCGGTCGGGGCAGACCACGGTAAAAGAGGCATTTCCTAAAATATAGGTGTCACCGACCTGTGGGTGTACCGGAGTGATATTCTGCTTTTTAAGACAATTTACATAGGACTGGTAAATTTTTGTATCAGCACTGTAATCCGGTGAAAGCACATTGCCAACGTCAAATTGATATAAAGCACCGATAACACCGCTTACATGGTCGGCATCATAGTGTGAAATCAGTACATAGTCAAGTGCAGTAATACCCGCCTGCTGTAAGTAGCTGACTACAAAAGAGGAGTGGGAACGGTCACCGCCGTCAATCAGCATATAATGTCCGTCCGATTCCGCAAGCACACAGTTTCCCTGCCCGACATCTAAAAAGGTGACAGAAAGCGTTGTATTTTCGGGACGGCTTTCTGAATAGAAAAGTGCAGTGTCCTGTTTAGAAGAATTTGTAAATAAACCTTTCAGTGTATCCTGAAAAGAAGTCTTTACGGAAGCTGTCAGGTCGGGATTTAAAAGTCCGATATGACAGATAAAAACAATAATAAAAACGAAAAGCATCATAAAAGCAGAGAATTTTGTACGGATTCTCTGCTTGTTTTTACGTTGTCTGTGATACATATGAATCTCCATTCTCAAGCAGATTTACTGCCAATACGGTGGCTGCCGTCAGGAACGGTCCGGTCCGAAAAATGTATTCCGGTAAATGCCCGCTTCTTCAAATAACTTGTAAATGTAGTGGCTGTCGCCGGAATCAATATGTTCTTTGACTGCAGTAAGAGAGTTGATATATTCCCCTAAAAGCTGCGAAATAGCCGTTGGATTTGCAGCACAAATCTGTTCCCACATTTCAGGAGAAGAAGCAGCGATCCGGGTGGTGTCCTTAAAACCGCCTGCGGCAAGCAGGTGCATGTAATCTTTATAGTCACCGGTGTCGGCATCTTTAACCAGCCTTGCCAGTGCGGCAGAGACAAGGTGAGGCACATGGCTGATGGCAGCAGCACAGTAATCATGTGTTGCCGGGTCCATGACAATTGGCACGGCCTTGATATCTTTTACAAGTTCGACATAAGCATCTAAATGTTCTTTTGAAGTGTGTGCAGACGGTGTGATAACGTATTTTGCACCACACAGCAAATCGGCATGGGCGCTTGTATAACCGGATTGTTCAGAGCCTGCCATCGGATGTCCGCCGATAAAATTATTTTCCAGACCGGCATTTTTAGCTGCAGTGTAAATGCTTTCTTTTACACTGCCTACATCGGTTAAAATGCAGGAAGACTTGATAAGTGGCTTTAACAGTTCAAAATATTTTGTAATCGTTACGACCGGCGTGCAGATAAAAATGATATCGCAGCCGGAAAACTGTTCATTTACGCAGTCCGTTACTTCATCCAATACACCGTCTTTTTGTGCCTGATAAAGAGGGGAAAGAGAACGGCTGGTAGCAATCATGTGGCACTGCGGGCGGTACGCACGGAGTGCCTTTGCAATCGAACCGCCAATTAATCCAAAACCTATAAAACCAATCTGTAAAATCTCCATACTAATCTCCATTCCGCAGGCATTTTAATGCAGGAGGAATCGCGAACTGAATTTATTCAGTTCTGCGATAAAAAGCGGCTTTGTGGCGCCTGCGACACAAAGCGCTATGCGAAAATCTATAATTTAAGGATTTTCGCATTTATCTCCATTCCTGAGCGACTATGTCGCAAAGATGCGATGAGAAATTCGCGCAGGCGATTTCTCATCTGTATTTTAATGTATAATAACACAAGTAACCTGTTAAAACAAAGTATCACAAAATTAAAAGTATAACTGCATACACTTTAACACTTCAACGTAAAAAATAAAATGCTTATTGACAATGTACTTGAAAAAATACAAAAAATGTAGTAAAATAAATCATAACATTTAGAACGTAAACAAATTAACAGGGGTGAGATACAAGGCGTGGTATTTTATACGCATTTGTGAATATTTCATGCCGGAATGGAGTGCATTATGAATAATTACAGAACAGGTGACATCAGAAATATTGCAGTCTTAGGAGGCAGTGGAAGCGGTAAGACAACACTGGTTGAGGCAGCAGCGTTTGCAGGGGAGAATAAGAACTATTTAGGAAGCATTGCGCAGGGCAATACGGTCAGTGATTACGATAGCGAGGAACGCAGCCGTGGATTTTCAATTCATTTATCGGTTGTTCCGGTGGAATGGAACGGTTATAAGATTAATTTCTTAGATGCACCGGGGGCATTGGATTTTGAAGGAGAACGCGAGTCTGCTGCAAGTGCTGCAGATGCAGCGGTCATCGTGATTAATGCCCGCAAAGGCATTGATGCCGGAACATGTGCCGCATGGAAATTATGTGACCGTTATAAACTGCCGAGAGTGATTTTTGTAACAGGCATGGATGATGATACTGCCAGCTACAGGGAGATCGTGGAAGAACTCACAAAGCTGTACGGTGGAAAGATTGCGCCGTTTCATATGCCAATCCGCCAGGATCAGCGTCTGATTGGTTATGCGGATATTACCAAGATGAGAGCCAGAAAATTTACCGGTATCGGAAAATATGAAGATTTCGAGATTCCGGACTACTGTATGGAAAACCTCAATAAATTTAAAGGGATTTTAGATGAGGCAGTGGCTTCGGTTGACGAAGATAATATGGAAAAATATTTTTCAGGTGAAGAATTTACACAGCAGGAAAAGGACAGCGCCCTACGTGCCGACTGTACGGACGGAAGCATTGTTCCGGTAACGATGGGGTCGGGACTGCATGTACATGGTGTCTATATGCTTTTAGATGTCATTACAAAATATTTTCCGTCACCGTTTTTTACAAAGACCGGTATTAATGTTTATGACAATGAGCTGTTTGACTGCATTTATGATGAAAAAGATTTTCTGGCGGCGCGGGTATTTAAGACGGTATCCGACCCATATCTTGGCAAGTATTCCTTTGTAAAGGTTTATTCCGGTACATTAAAAGCGGACAGCATGATTTTTAATCCGTCTTATGATATGGAAACAAAGATTGGCAGAATTTATAAGGTATGCGGAAAAGAATATACACCGGTGGACAGCATTGTGGCAGGCGATATCGGAGCCATTCCGAAGCTGAACGGATTTTCAACCGGAGATACCATTTCCACAAAGGTGAAGCCGATTAAGCTCGATACGATTGAATTTGCAGTACCGTATACGGTAAAGCGCATTGTTGTTGATAACAAGCAGAATGAAGAAAAGCTTTCACAGGCACTGGCAAAGATTATGGAAGAAGATAAAACCGTGCTTTGTGAAAATGATGTAGAAAACGGTCAGCGTCTGATAAAAGGAATCGGCGAACAGCAATTGGAGATTATTGTGGCAAGACTTGAAAATCAGTATAAGATTCCGCAGGTTCAGCTGACAGCGCCAAAGGTCAGTTATAAAGAAACGATTTGTGCGGAAGCGACAGCAAGATGCCGTTACAAAAAGCAGAGCGGTGGTCACGGACAGTTTGCGGAAGTGCAGATTACATTTTCACCGTCCGGCAACCGTGAAAAAGATTACGTATTTGAAACAGCCGTAGTCGGCGGCGCAGTTTCTAAAAATTATTTCCCGGCAGTGGAAAAGGGAATTGCAGAAAGTGTCAAGACAGGACTGCTTACAGGGTATCCGGTGGTCGGCTTAAAGGCAGTGCTGACAGACGGCGCGGAGCATCCGGTGGATTCGAGTGAAAATGCATTTAAAATGGCAGCTGTCATGGCATATAAGGAAGCTTATTTAAAGGCATCACCGATTATCTTAGAGCCGATTGCACAGGTAAAAATTTTTGCACCGTCCGTTTATGCGGGAGACATTTCAAATGATTTAAAGACCCGCAGGGCAAGAGTACTTGGCATGATGCCGGCAGAAGACGGAACTTCTTATATAGAAGCCGATGTTCCGATTGCCGAGCTGGAAGGCTATATGGCAAAGCTTCGCTCCATTACGGAAGGCTATGGTACATTTGCCTACGAATTTGCAAGATACGGACATGCGCCGCAGAATGTAGTGGAGAAGCTGTCCGCAGAATATCAGAAAAACAACGGATAAAAGTAGAATCGGTACTTGACAAAGCGGTTGAATATGATAAAATATTCCTGTTTCGTAGTAAATATTTGAATATATAAAGACTGTGAAAAGGAATAGTAGATTATCGCCGGAATTTTACAGAGAGCTGCCGGAAGGTGCAAGACAGCAGATTCGGATAATTGAACTCGCCTTGGAGTTTCTTTTCTGAAAGGATAAACAGATAGGAAAAGACGATTCATTTCCGTTACCAAATGATTGAGTGCATATGTAGGGCAGCTTACATATGAATTAGAGTGGTACCGCGATTGTAGCCCTTTCGTCTCTAAGTGAGATGAAAGGGCTTTTTATGTGTTTGAAAAAAGGAAGCAAAACAAGGAGGTAAAATCCTCTCCTCGCCTTAGAGGCTCGGATTTTGCTTCGCAAAACAAGGAGGATTAACAAAATGGCAACAACGTATAACCATAAGGCTGTTGAAAAGAAATGGCGTGGAAACTGGGAAGCACACCCAATTAATGTCAATGATGGCAAAAAACCGAAATACTACTGTCTGGATATGTTCCCGTATCCGTCAGGAAGCGGTCTTCATGTCGGTCACTGGAGAGGTTATGTAATCAGTGATGTATGGAGCAGATATAAGATGTTACACGGATACTATGTTATCCATCCAATGGGCTGGGATGCATTCGGTCTTCCAGCAGAAAACTATGCAATTAAGATGGGTGTTCACCCGAAAAAGTCTACGGCACAGAATGTAGCCAATATTAAAAGACAGATTCAGGAAATCGCCGCTGTTTATGACTGGGATATGGAAGTCAACACAACAGACCCGAATTTCTATAAGTGGACACAGTGGATTTTTGTAAAAATGTTTAAAGCAGGTCTTGCTTACGAAAAGGAAATGCCGATTAACTGGTGTCCGTCCTGCAAGACAGGTCTTTCAAATGAAGAAGTTGTAAACGGCTGCTGCGAACGCTGCGGTACAGAAGTAACCAAGAAGAACTTAAAGCAGTGGATGTTAAAGATTACAGCCTATGCGGACAGATTACTCGAAGACCTTGATAAGCTTGACTGGCCGGAAAAGGTTAAGAAGATGCAGTCTGACTGGATTGGACGTTCTTACGGTGCAGAGGTAGATTTTAAGGTAGACGGAACGGATAAGTCTATTACTGTTTATACTACAAGACCGGATACATTACACGGTGCAACCTTTATGGTACTGGCTCCGGAACATGCAATGGCAAGAGAACTGGCAACGGAAGAAACAAAGCAGGCAGTGGAAGATTACATTTACAGAGCTTCTACCCGTTCTAACATTGACAGAATGGCAGATAAGGAAAAGACAGGTGTATTTACAGGTTCTTATGCAATCAATCCTTTAAATGGAAAGAAAGTGCCAATCTGGCTGTCTGATTATGTACTGGCTGATTACGGTACAGGTGCGATTATGTGTGTACCGGCACATGATGACCGTGACTTTGAATTTGCAAAGAAATTTGATATTCCGATTATTCAGGTTATTGCAAAAGACGGAAAAGAAATTGAAAATATGACAGAGGCTTATACAGATGCTGTCGGAACAATGATTAATTCCGGTGACTGGAACGGCATGGAATCTTCTGTATTAAAGAAAGAAGCACCGGAAATGATTGAAAAAATGGGCTTCGGACGTAAAAAGAAGAACTACAAGTTACGTGACTGGGTATTCTCACGCCAGAGATACTGGGGCGAACCAATTCCGATTGTTCACTGCCCGGACTGCGGCTGTGTACCGGTTCCGGAAGACCAGCTTCCGTTACTGCTTCCTGAAGTAGAAAAGTATGAGCCGACCGGAACAGGTGAATCACCGCTTGCAGGAATTGAAGAATGGGTCAACACAACCTGCCCATGCTGCGGAAAGCCTGCTAAGAGAGAAACCAATACTATGCCACAGTGGGCTGGTTCTTCATGGTACTTCTTAAGATATGTGGATAATAAGAATGACAAAGAACTTGTAAGCAAGGAAAAGGCAGATAAGTATCTTCCGGTTGATATGTATATCGGCGGTGTGGAACATGCGGTACTGCACTTACTGTATTCAAGATTTTATACAAAATTCTTACATGATATCGGTGTGGTTGATTTTGATGAACCGTTCAAGAAGCTGTTCAATCAGGGTATGATTGGCAAGAACGGCGCAAAGATGAGTAAGTCCAAAGGAAACGTTGTATCACCGGATGATTTAGTAAGAGATTACGGCTGTGATTCATTAAGAATGTACGAATTGTTTGTCGGACCACCGGAACTGGATGCAGAATGGGATGACAGAGGAATTGACGGTGTACACAGATTCCTGTCAAGATTCTGGACACTTGTAGAAGATAACGCAGATAAGAATTTCAATGAAACAGATGAAATGGTGAAGTTAAGACATAAGATGGTTTATGACATTACAAACCGTCTGGAAAACTTCAGTCTGAACACAGTTGTCAGCGGTTTCATGGAATACACCAACAAGCTGGTTGACCTGACAAAGAAGCAGGGCGGCATTGATAAAGAAACAATGGAAACGATTGTTACGCTCTTATCTCCGTTTGCACCGCATGTTGCAGAAGAACTTTGGGAAGTATTAGGACATAACCAGAGCATTTTTGAAAGCACACAGTGGCCTTCATTTGATGAAGAAAAGATGAAGGATAACGAGATTGAAATGGCAGTTCAGGTAAATGGTAAAGTAAAGGCAAAGGTAACACTTTCTGTTGACGAAACCAAAGAATCTGCACTGGCTAAGGCAAAAGAAGCACTTGGTGATAAGCTTCCTGCAAATGTTGTAAAGGAAATTTACGTACCGGGTAAGATTATTAACATTGTCGGTAAGTAATTAAAAAGAAAATATTTTAAAATATAAGCTGCCACACGGAATTTAGACTGTGTGGCAGCTTATCTTTATTAAATGTATTTTTGTTTATCAAATGTGTTATATTGCGTTGGAAATGCTGAAAGAAAAAAGGTTATTTACGGTTTTCCAGTAAAAACTCCAGAAATCTGCGGGAAGCAGAATTAATCGGTGTGTGGTTGTTGGTGATTACGACAACATCACGATTAGGGAGTGGTTCTGTCAGCTCAATCGGAAAGACAAGTTCCTTTTCAATGGCTTCCAAAGCAAGCGATTTTGGATAAAAACCAATACCGAGATTATGGGTAATCATCGGAAGTACCTGGTCGGTCATGGCAGCTTCCATATCCGGCTCAAAAGGAAGGTCGTGCTCCATAAAGAAACGGCTGTAATGCGTGTGTGTGGAACTTCCCTCACAAAGTCCGATTAAAGGCATTTCGGAAATATCCTCCAAATAGTGAACCTGCTGTGCAAACTGCTTATATTTCGTGCCGCCCAGCAGTATTTCATCATAAGAAACCAGCTTTTCCTGATGCATGTGCTTATGTACCAGAACCGGTGTTGAAACAATCGCAAAGTCGATAATGTTATTTTCCAGTGCTTTTACTGCCTGCGGTGCGGAATAATTTAAAAGACGGATACGCACATGCGGATAGCGGGCGCAGAAATGTTCCAGTTCGGAAAGCAGTATCAGGCGCAGTGCATTTTCACTGGCACCGATTGAAATCAGACCGTTTTCTAAATCCCGGTTACGGATAATTGCTTCTTCACCAAGCGCAAGCTGTTCAAAAGCAATGGCAACGTGTTCATAAAGCTTGTGGCCTTCCGGTGTCAGCAGTACACCTTTATTGGAACGCAGAAAAAGCTTGCAGTCCAGTTCTGCTTCGAGATTGTTCATACAGCGCGTAATGTTGGGCTGGTTATTGCCCAAAGCAGCAGCGGCTTTGGTAAAACTTTTATACTGTGCAACGTAGTAAAAAATACGGTAATAATCGTAAGTAATCATGATACTCCTTTTTGTAAAACTGCCATGCAGCGGAAAATATTTAACAGATGCCGGGGCAAACGTATTACATAAGTATAACAAATAAATGCGGTTTTGGCTATGTCAAAAAGATATAATCAAGATATTAATAATACTTTTTACATTTTACAAATCTTTTTCTATAATACGGTTGTGTTAAGAAATAAGGAAAGGAATGGACAGCAGTATGTTATTTTCAAAGAAAACACCCGAAGAAAAAATGGAAAAGCTTGTGCATAGAAAGGCATGGGGTGAGCTTTCAGAGTATATGTTTAAGGATAAGGAACATAAAATCGCACTGGCTCAGGCACTGGGAACTTCCGAAACAGAGGAAGCCATTGATCTGTTAATGGAACTGGCTGAAAGCAAAGACCAGGATATATTGGAGGCGGCATGCGAGTCCTTAAAGAAAGTGGGCGATGACCATAACGCAACGGAGCTGCTGCGTATTTTGCAGACCATACCGGAAGAAAATGAGCCGTTGCGCAAAAAAATCAGTGAAACAATTCAGGTTTTACATAAAAGAGGATAGTGTGAAGAATCCTTAAATCTAAGATTCTTCACACGGAGATTTGTTTCTGAGCGAAAACAAATCTCCCTGATGGCAGATGAGAAATCGCCTGCGGAATGTGGAGAATCATTTTATCGGTTTGTGCATATGCTGATATATAACACAAAATATTTAAGATGTATAATATCATTAAGATAAGAAAATCAGGAGAAAAGAAAATGGGAAATTTAACACATGCAGCGGGAAGATTGGCTGTTAGCAAAGTGTCTGACGTCGTTTTAAAGAATCTGGATAAAGACAGAGAAAAGGAAATTGTAAAGCTTGTCGATTTCATGGAAAAATACATGGATGGAGAAAAGCTGGATATTAATTATGAGAAAGCAAGAACCATGATTACCGATAAAAACGGCGCGTTGAATCATTACATAAACAGGCTTCTGGATGAAGTCGACCCACATGTGCTAAAAACAATGGTTTTAAACCTTGGTTTTGAAGCATTTTTAAATGGTACAAAAACGATTCGTAAAATGCGTGAAAAGTACAAATGCAATGTACCGTGGCTGATTTTAATGGATCCGACAAGTGCCTGCAACCTGCATTGTACGGGCTGCTGGGCGGCAGAATACGGAAACCGCCTGAATCTGACATTTGATGAAATGGATAACCTGATTTGTCAGGGTAAAGAAATGGGCATTTATTTTTACATGTTTACAGGCGGTGAGCCGCTTGTAAGAAAGGCAGATTTAATCCGCCTTGCCCAGAAGCATTATGACTGCGCATTTCTTTCATTTACAAACGGAACACTCGTAGATGAAACGTTCTGTGCGGATTTGAAAAGAGTCGGAAATCTTTATCTTGCAATCAGTCTGGAAGGATTTGCAGAGGTGAATGACCTACGCCGTGGAGAAGGTGTCTACGGAAAGGTTATGCACGCAATGGATTTATTAAAGCAGAACGGTCTTGTATTTGGTACTTCTATCTGTTATACATCTAAAAATATTGAAACAGTTACAAGCGATGAATTCGTTGATTTAATGATTGAAAAAGGCTGCCGTTATGCGCTGTATTTTCACTATATGCCGGTCGGAAACGATGCGTCTGTTGATCTGCTTCCGGCACCTGAGCAGAGAATTTACATGCGTTCCCGTGTCCGTGAAATCCGTAATATGACGACGGGAAAAGGACTGTTTACCATGGATTTCCAGAATGACGGTGAATTTGTGGGCGGCTGTATCGCAGGCGGAAGAAATTACTTCCATATTAATGCAAACGGTGATGCGGAGCCTTGTGTATTTATTCACTATTCAGGGGCCAATATCCGTAAAAATACGCTGCTTGAGATTTTAAAACAGCCGTTATTTATGGCATATTATAATAACCAGCCGTTTAATGAAAATCATCTGCGTCCGTGTCCGATGCTTGAAAATCCTGAAATTCTTCAACGGATTGTAAAGGAGAGTGGCGCAAAATCCACGGATTTACAGTCACCGGAATCTGCGGAGCATTTGTGTGAGAAGTGTAAGGCTTATGCTAAGAACTGGAAGCCGTGTGCCGACAAGCTCTGGGCAGAAACCAAAATGCCACAGCACAGCTATGAAAATTATAAAAAGTAATTTTAAACCGGAAAAATAAGAATATTTGAAAAAAACTGATATTGTACCGGACTCCAAAAGCCAGATTTAAAATCTGACGATTGGAGTCCGGTATTTTTATGGAACGGTTCTGCATTAATGACGTTCTTTTTTTTCTTCTTTAATAAACATGATTAAAAAGCTGATCAACAGCAAAAGGCAGGAAAACCAGATGGTGCGCATACCAAAAAGGGCAATACAGTGTCCACCGACACCGGCTCCGACAGCAAACATCAGGATAATGCCAAGGTAGCAGGCGGATTTGTGCAAAACGTGTTTATCGCGCGTTCTGGCATAAGCGCACAGAGATTCCATACAGCTTCGGAGATTGCCGATACACATGGTGCTGGCAAAGGCATATCCGTTGACCTTGCGGAATGTCTGAACCTGCATGGCGCATGAAAAGGATACTAAAGCATTGGCAAACAGATTCAGCCGTACCGGGAAAAATCCTACCGCAAAAAGCAGAATAATTTCGGATAAAACAACAAGCTGGCGCCAGTGCAGACGCTCAATCCGTTGATATTTCAGCCGTACCCATTCGGCGGCGGCAATTCCCAGTGCGAAAAAGAGCAGCGGAATCAGATAGTGTGCCGCCTGATACCAGTTTCTGTCAACAATACAGGCACTTAAAAGTACAATGTTGCCGGTCTGTGCATTGGCAAAAACTTTGCCGCGAAAGATGTATGTATAGGCATCCTGCAAACCTCCGGATATAGATAAAAAGGCAGCCGTCAGAAAAGATTCTGACATTTGCCGGTGTGATAAGTGATTCATTTTAATCCCCATTTCCGAGCAATTTTATGATAAAGCAGTGATGAGAAATCCGCGAATGAGACGACTCATCTGCTACTATGTACAATTGTTTTCGCTCTAAATAAATATTTAATACCGAATATTGTTAAAATGTTGCTGTTTGTATAAAAAATATAAAAATTATGTGCAATACCGGAATGTGCGGTCGGTAAGGATTCGTGCAAATATCAGTCCCAGCGGCAGTGCGATAATAATCATAATCGCTGCACTGAACCACGAAACAGCTTCATAGAGGGACATAATGCCGAAGTTGTAAATTGCCCGGTACAGGTACAGTCCCGGAACCATAATGACAATGGAAGGTACGGTTAAAGAAATCCGAGGATACCCGTGGCTCTTCTTAATGAGGGAGGCTAACAGTCCTGCGGTTAAAGCACCGATAAATGCGGCGGCGGCAGCAGGCATTCCTGTAAAATCCACAAGTTCAAGCCGGAGCGTATTGGCAGCCGCACCGATGAAAGCAGCAGTCGATGCCATAGAAACAGAGCTGTTAAACATTATGGAAAAGCCGAAAACCCCGCAGAAGCTGGCGATAATCCGCAGTACAAGGTGAAACAGGGGATTCATATGAATGACTGCAAAATCCTGTGGTTGTAATTTTAAAAGCAGTGCCATAATCCATGCAAACATCGTAGCGACGAGTATAATGATGATGGAATAAGTAAGCCGTTCAAGTCCTGAACGCAAATCCAGTTTCGCAAGGTCGATGCCGCTTGTAATAAACGGAAATCCCGGTATGATAAACAGCATGGAACAAATGTATCCCGCTTCATGCAGTGCCGGAATATGAAAAATAATTTCCGCAAAGCGGAAACAGATGTCATAAACAAGACAGGCCGCCGAGATGGATACGGCAATATTTAAAAACAATGTATAATGGTGTTTAATCAGTTTGGTACGGACAACATTTCCGACACCGGCGGCGATAAATGCCAGAATCATTTCCACAGGACCGCCGCCTAAAAGAAAAGTGAAGGCACAACAGGCGAGTGCGGCGGCAAATCCCAGTTTTGCAGGCGAATACAGCGTGTGGATTTTTTCAATGGTGTCCAGTTTTTTGTGAATCTGTTCACCGGTCATATGCGTTTTTTGGGATAAGGCAAAAGAAAAGAATTCTCGAAGCCTCTTTTTATCCTACTT
>OJNJ01000545.1_pt1 | contig 21950 bp, 19 predicted proteins | sample 1597491 | NCBI WGS metagenome assembly OJNJ01 (sample SAMEA2452132, study PRJEB22498) | human gut metagenome | biome: human feces; feature: human gut; material: feces | place: Australia | collected 2012 | reverse complement strand
CTCCATTTCTCTGACAATACCATATCGTCTGCCAGACACAACGTTTCGAGCTTTTGCTTTCATTCGCCTCAATACACCAATCTAGCTATGCATATCCAGCGTAACTTCCTCTTCAAAGGATATCCCCTTTTTGATTGGAAGTCAAGTCTCCTTCCCATATTCCCTGGCAGTCTTCTCATATAACTTTGCAGCTTTATGAACCATATTTCTTAGCAGTCTTCTTATATTCCTTAGCAGCCTTATGAACCATATAACTTAGCAGCCTTATGAACCATATAACTTTGCAGCCTTATAAACCATATAACTTTGCAGCCTTATAAACCATATTCCTTGGCAGCCTCTGCCTATAATTATTTTGTTTATTCTATTGTTATTTATTTCAATTCATTGTATATTATTTATGGTGCCTTATTTTGTACAAGTTACAAATATCAAGACATCTATAAGCCATAACCTGCTTATATTTACAATTATATTGCGTGTATATTTTAGACTGAACAATTTTCATTCTACTTTATACCTTATTATATATATGTATCTTTATTATATGTGCCGGCAAATATAAGAAAAAACAAAACCATTCTCATAGTGTTCATTCCCATTTTTAATAATAAGGATAGGGATTCCTGTCGTAAACCACCGAGCGCCACCAGATGCCACAAAACGGAAAGCGGATGTGCCAGCCCATACCTTCCGGTCTTTCGGCCTTGCACACCCGCCTTAATTATTTACGGATTCCGTTTATTTCATTTCGATAGCGCTGTTATAATCGCTTTCACGGTTCGGAAGAATCCATTTCCAGAACTCCGATACATAGTTGCCATCTTTAAATCCGAATGTTCCGCTAATATACGAACTGTAATTACCGCCTTCCTTAAAAGAGTTACGAACCACCGGATCGCCCCAACGTTTGCAGTCATACCAACTGAAACCTTCGCCCCATAACTCCAGACGACGGTATTTCTTAATCTCTTTCAGTAAATCCTCACCGGTAACCGTGCACGTATATTGAGGGTCACGACCGCTATTTTTATTCAATTCAACCAAGCTGTTTTGTGCAGCAGTCGGGTCTGAACTCAGATAGTAATTAGCTTCCGCCTCAATCAACAACATCTCCGAAGCACGGAAAATGGGCTGACAACCTACAGCAGGCTGTGCCGTAGCCTGGAATTTCAGGCTGGCATAAGCATATGCCTGTGACGTAGCAGATGCTACGGTCTCCTTTACATACTTATTGGCTTTCGTAGAAGCGGCCTGACCCTCCGCTGTGCTGTTAAATTTATTGGCATTACGGCTTTCAGTACCTACGACCTCCAAGAATGTTTTACTTCCATCTTCCGGCAAGAATGTAGACTCCGTCAAGAACAATCCTTTACGAATATCGCTGTCGGCAAAAGACTCAACCAAATCACGATTGATACATACATTGATATTTTGCTGCGCATAGTAACCGTTACAAGCCATGAAGAGCTGCCATCCATAATACCAGATAGTTTCGGAAGCATCATTGTACACACCCCAAATCCACTCACTGCTGGGAGTGCAGAAACCGCTATAATATGTATTCGTGTCCATCAAGGGGAAATTTGCACGCGCCAAAGCCGCATGTTCCTTGGCCACGGCATAATCCTGACGTGTTAAAGCAGCACGGGCATAAATGGCATGAGCCACCGGAGCATCCGGGAAACTGATATTAGAGGTAGCATCCCAGTAAATGTCATCGCGGGTAAGTCCGGAAACCTCATATAATCTAAGGGCTTCATCAAGATCATCATAAACCTGCTTATAGGTTTCGGCCAATGTAGACAACTTCAAGTCTGTCTCTTCACCAGCTTCGGCCACTTCCTTAATGCGCAGTACCACACCATCGGTAGCACCATCATTACTACGTGCCCAAGGCTCACAATATAATTCAGCCAAACGGAAGAAAGAATAAGCACGGAATGTAAGCGCCTCGGCTTTCAAGAAGTCTTTCTCCTCTTGCGAACCTTCTGCTTTATCAATACGATTGATTACCGCATTGGCATTTCCGATAATCAGATAATAGTAATACCAGGGGTAAGAATCATAGATAGAGCTGCTGCTCTGGGTTATGGTAGACTGGTTGTTCATCAGCGGAGACCATCCCGGTGCCATATAAGGGAAGTTGAAATCCTGACCGGGATATTCGCCATAAAGCAACTTCATAGTACCTTCGCCGTTGAAGTTTTGTCCATAATAGGCATGTTGCTGAACCATTGTCCTGCAAATACCGTTGATAACAAGTTTTGCATTATCCGTTGTAGAGAAAATCACATCTCCCCCCGCAGTCTGCGTGGAGTCTGTATTGAGCCAACTGTCCGAGCAAGAGGTAAATCCCAACAGACAGCCGAGTCCTAATATCATTACGTTCTTGAATGTATATTTCATAATCTGTTTCATTTTAGAAGTTTAAATTAAGTCCGAGCGTAAACACACGTGCTGCAACGAATGTATTATCTTGAGAACCGCTGAAGCTATATTGAGGATTCATACCCTTACGCGCCGTAAAAGTAGCCGCATTTTCAATGGAGCCATAAACGCTCAATCCACCCAATCCCCATTTTGTAACGACTTTCTTTGGGAAAGAATAGTTCAGATTGATATTTTTGATGACAAAATAAGAAGCATCCGTCAGCCAGCGTGAACTTGCACCATAAGAAGTAGAAGCCAAGCTTGAAAGGTCGAACTGAGGCGTACCGTTCGGATTCAAACGATTGGGAGAATCTTCGGTCATACCTTCCGGAGCAGCTTGCCAGCCATTCAGCACATCCTTATGCAAGGCTCCCGGACCATTAGTCGTAGTATACATTAATCCTTGATAATTATAATCATATACTTTTCCGCCCAATGAATATGTACAGAGTACGGAAAGTGTCAGGTCTTTCCATGTCAAAGAGGTATTGATACTTCCATATACATCGGGCAGTGCACTGCCTTGCCATTCTTTTTCGGCATATGATGTATTGTACACGTAGTTTTTACCGTTGATAGTAACATACTCATCTTGAGCTTTCAAAGCATTGATTGTACTTTCACCCAGCTGTGAGTTTGCATTATAAAGCGCACGTCCGTTCATTTGGTCTACTCCGGCGTAAGTATAAGTATAGAATTCATAGATGCTGTGTCCTTCACTGTAATTCTGTGTTCCATGCAGAATGTCTTTACCGCCGGGCAATTTTGTAATTTCGTTATGGATAGTAGTCAGGTTCAAACCGATATTCCACTTCCAATCTTTAGTCCGGATGGCATCTACATCCATAGCAACTTCAAGACCGGTATTGCGAACACTACCTATGTTAGCAAAATATTGTGACATTCCGGACGGCGTCTCGTCAGAAGTGGCAAACCAGTCGGTTGCACCGGCAGAAAGCGGATTGTAAACCGTGAAAAGCAAATCTTTAGATGTTTTATTGAAGAAATCCAAAGAGAAATTGAAACGGTTGAACAAACGACCTTCCAACGCGATATCCAATGAACCGGAAGTTTCCCATTTCAAGTTCTTATTAGGTATCTGAATTTTATAGAACGCACCGATACCGGCATTGACATCCGAATAGAACAGTTCCTTGTAAGCATAATAATCGGCACCGGCATCATTACCAACTTCACCGTAAGAAACACGGAACTTCAAATTATCAATCCATGTAAGGTCTTTCATGAACTTCTCCTGAGAGATAATCCAGCTTGCACCCAGCGACCAGAAATTACCCCACGGATCGGAGAAACGTGAAGAACCGTCGCGACGGAATGAAGCATCCAGGAAGTATCTTTCCGCAAAATTATAGCGTGCACGGGAAAGATAGCTTTCCGTAGTGTATTCTTGGTTATAACCATCGATACTTGTCATTTTTGCAAAATTGCTCATCTCCGTATTTCCACTGACTTTCATCTGTTCCTTCATCATGAAATCATAATTATAGGAGTGCTTGAAAGATTCGTGAGCCAGCAATACATCGATATGGTGCTTATCAAAATCGTGAGCCCATGTCAGTTCCTGTGTAAAACGGTATTCGCGTGTACGGTCATGTACTTTTGAAAGACGACCGTTGTTAGCAGCACCGTCACCGCAATAGGGGTTATTGAAGGCTTTTTCCGTGTTATTTACATTATAGAGGTCCCCCCTTACAGTAGCCGCAAAATCCTTCAAGAAAGAAATCGTACCATATATCTGACCTGATACGGCATTACGTTCCTTACGGCTGATATCATTCTGAATCTCATAAATAATATTACGACCACTCAAATAATCATAGTTACTTATATCATAAGAGTTACCGTTGCCATCTGTAGCCACGCTTCCGTCTTCATTATGCATCAAATAAGGATAGACCGGTGCCATCTGACCGGCTGTATAGAACGGATTAGCAAAATATGCATCATGAGCATTAGCCTGATAATTAGAGCCGGACATTGTTCCGCTCAGACTTACACCTGTTTTAAACCAGGAAGTCGGCTGATAGTTAGCCTTCAAACGTGCAGTGAAACGGTCATAATCCGAGCCAATGATATATCCTTTCTCATTCAAATAGCCGAAAGAAGAGAAAATATCATACTTTTCTCCCATAGCATCCGCACTGGCTGTGTATTCCTGACGATAACCTGTGCGCTCCAATGCCTTCAACCAATCCAAATCATTGTAACCGGGTTTTACCTTTGCAACGAACTTTCCATTTTCATCGAACATGGCAGCACCGTTCTTATCAAAGATAGGAGACAAAACAATGTCATCATTGACTGTTTTAGATGCTTCGAATGCTTGTTGCGGAGTAACTCCACCGTCTTTTTCCCAATAGCTTTGCATACCGGAACGCATAGCTTCCATCCATTGGTTTACGCCCAATTTGTCATATTCCGGTATACCACGGGTATACATACCCTGCTTCACACCAATCCGGAAGTTCAACTTATGACTTTTACCTTTTTTAGTGGTAATCATGATAACTCCATTAGCAGCCTTATTACCATAAAGAGCGGCAGATGAAGCATCTTTCAGAACAGAAATAGATTCAATATCCTGCGGATTGATATCATTCAAGCTTCCGCCATAAGGAGAGCCGTCTACGACAATCAGCGGGGCATTAGTTCCGTTTACAGAACCAAATCCGCGAATACGGATTTCGGATTTATCGCTACCCGGCTCGCCATATGAGTTATTCACCTGAATACCGGGAGCAGCACCTTCCAAAGTTCCCGTTACTTCAGTAACAGGGCGCATCTCCAGTTTCTTTGAGTCGATAGAAGCTACAGCACCTGTAATGGACTGGCGGCTGGCAGTACCGTAAGCAACAACGACAACTTCATCAAGCACCTCAGTATCAGGCTTCAATACCACTTTTAAGTTCGGTTTGATAGCCACTTCCTGAGTCTGCATACCGATGTATGAAATCTGCAAAGTTTTCGCAGAACTGCATAAAAAGTAAATATCTGATTATTAATATATTATATCTTTAATAGAACTGATTATAATTAGTATAGTCTTCTTTAAAAGCTAATATAAGAGAGGTACGGGATTTGGAGGTATACCCATTATCTACTTGAAGTTAATATATATCGTTGATATTCAGATATTTATAACAATAATACAGTTTTATTATCATATTGAAAATTTACTTTCTGTTTTTTTCTTTATCTTTTTGTTGATATAATTTAATCAATTATATATTGAACTTAAACGAATACATTGTTATGGAATACTATAGTATATCTTGTATTAACTATTGTTCTTTTGTAAATATTTATAAATGCTTTATTCCTAAAGAAAGAACAATGTTTGGAGATGAGTTTTAATACGGAAAAATCCCTCCATTTTAGATTGAATTTGTGAAAACAACCTAAAACAAAGGGATTTATTTACTGGAATTTATTTACCTCCATTTATCCACGTCTTCTCAGAATAGATATAAGAACCGTCGCCGTAGGCTTCTTTCACATCCGGATTGCCGATGACCGCGCTGTTGCCATAGGGCAAGCGTTCCGGATAGCGGTTAATACCGCTTTGGGTGTTTCTCGGGTTAGTCAGTATTACATACTCTTCTCCCATTGCTTTCAAGCGACGCAGATCGTTGTAAGTTTCCACTTGCTCGTCCAATGCTTGCGCCACATATTTCTGTTCAAAAAGTTTTTGGAGTGTCGGTGCGCCCAAAGACATGGCATAGTTTTTTGCTATTGTTGCAGCAGTCGGTACAGTGGATTCATCTCCAAACCAAGTCAGAATTTCCGTAACAGAAGCTTCTACTGCTTTTTGATACGCCGAGGTGGCATCAATGTTTGAACGCAGTTGAACTTCTGCCTGAATGAAATAGAGTTCGGCTTTACTCATGATATGAATAGGCTGTGAACCGAACAAATACCATGCCGGCTGATATTTCATTACTCTGGCATCATCTACTGTCTTGGCAATAGTTTCATCTCCCGGAGTATAAGACTCTCCCAAAGCATTCAGATAATAATCCAAGCGAGGATCATCTGTGGCTTCCATCAAGTCTGCTACTATTTTTGAAGGTGCTGTGTACTGGCGGCTGAAAACATAGGCACTCCATGGATTGTCACATGTAGAACCATTAAATCCTGTAACCGTAAATCCTTCGAATCCGTTGTCTATAGCTTTTTGTACGGCTGTTGCTACTTCTGAAAGTACGTTAGGTTCTACCGCCAGTTTATGCAACAGATAGCGTGCTTTCAGAGCGTGAGCAGCTGCGAGCCATTTAGATGCAACCCCTTTGTAGGCTATGTCCTGATTACCGGCACTTGTCAAACTTTTGCCTTTTTCCAAGTTACCAATAGCCTTGTCGAGTGTAGCCAAAATACCAGTATAAACATCTTTCTGTGCATCTAATTTAGGTTGCAAATTACCTTGCCCTTGCACAGCTTCGCTATAAGGAATATCACCGAACATATCGGTCAGGACACCGAAGTTTACAGCTTCCAATACTTGTGCCATACCCAGTATATCAAACTGTCCGACATTACCCGGTACTTCATTCTCTATTTTACTCTGCATTTGGCGTATATTCTGTAAATTGCCATAGATAGAGTTCCATACATTGTTAAAGGTAGTAGAAGCAGCCCATTCGCTTGAGTTGCGCATTTCGGCAAACATTAATTGGTTGTTACCCATACCTATCTCTTGCTCATTGAGCGAAGAAAGGTAAAAAGCAAAGTCACCCGATACGGTACTGAAGCCTGTGGACATAATGGCATCTGTCAGTTGGAGTGCTGCCGGGACGGCTTCCGGTGAAGGATGTTCATAGTCCTTGTTGATGCGGTCAAATGCATCTTCCGTACATGCTGCCAGTCCGAGAAGAGCTACCGTCAAAGTCATGAATATGTATTTTTTCATAATCAAAATCTTTATGTTATATGTTTAGAAATTAATAGTAAGACCACCGCCGAAGCTAGATGTGTTGGGAACTGAGAACCGTTCGAAGTATCCGCTCATATTATTATTGCCTTGCGAAGACTCCGGATCGAAGTTGGGCAAATTGGCCCAAACAAGCACATTACGGGCAAAGCCGTAAATCGAAATGTCGAAGATACCGAGTTTGGGCAGTTGATAAGTCAAAGTTAGGTCGCGCAACTTGACAAAGCTCGTGTCATATACGCCAGATTCGGTGATATTGTAATAAGCCTGATAGTAATCGGCTTTATATACTTCAACTGTATTGGGCTGTCCCGTTGCTTCATCTATACCTTCAGCAACCATACTTCCTTCGTGATAAGGAAGTGACTCTTTGGTAGCACCAAAATAATTCAGAGTCATGTTTGTTCCGTGATACATCTTTCCACCTTGTTGCCAGCTCCATGTGGTAGAGAGTGAAAGACGTTTATAACGGCCACCCAGCGTAAAACCAGTAGTGAAGTCCGGAGAGCAGTTGCCTAAGTCTTGGCTATTGCCCGAGGATTGAGGCAGACCGTTCAGTAACAGCAAATTGCCTGCTTCATCGCGTTTGAAGCCCAAACCATATATGTTCGGATAAGTACATCCTGCCTGTGCACGAATTTGCGGTTCTACAAATCCGCCCAGCATAATGGATTCAACACCCGGAGCCAGTTCTATAACCTTGTTGTTTACTTTGGTAAAGTTGATGCCCAAATTCAGGTCGAAATCTTTGGCTTGCAGAATAGCAGCATTAATAGAAAGTTCGTGAGCATGCGTGCGCATTTTTCCGGCATTGGTCAACATTTCCTGATAGCCGGTCGCTCCATCTACGGGTACATAAAATATCTGATCTTCTACATTCTGCAAACTGTATGTGTATTCCACTTTCAAACGGCTGCCAAAGAAATGTAAATCGGCACCTACTTCATAATTGGTTGTATTTTGCGGTTTCAATTCTTCATCATACACGCGGTAATAGGGTGTGAAAGTAGATACTCCGCTGGGTAGAGGATAGGTAACCGGATAGTAAGAGTACATACCGCCCCCGTAGGTGGGAGTATAATAATAATTGGCATAATAGTTACCGGCCTGACCTACTTGTGCGAACGAAGCACGGAGTTTACCATAGTTTAATATTTTATTGTTCTGTAAGAAAGGTAATTTGGTGAACTCCCAGCCTAATGATACTGAAGGATAAAAGAAACTGCGACTGCCGCGCGGCATGGTTGATACGTAGTCGTTACGTCCGGTTACGGTCAGATACACCTGATCTTGCCATGACATTGAAAGACTTCCGAAAAAGCCTACTGTACGTTCTTGTCGCTTATACTCACTAGATGTTAGTGAAGTAGCATTTCCAATGTTGGTAAAACCAGGAAAGTTGAAGTTGCTGCCGTAATAATCCCAGTTACGGATACTCTCATGATTGAACTCGTTTCCTAATATTACGTTCAGCCTCCATTCGTCGCTTTTTCCGAATTTACCGTCAAAATTAACGGTGAACAGATTATTGAATACATTATGCTGAGAACCGTAATTCTCTATGTCTCCACCTTTCAGCGATGACGTACTGCCCATTTCCCGTACAGTGGCATAGTCAGAAGTCCAAATGTCAAGACCGGCCTGTTCCCTAATCTTGAGTGAGAAGTTCTCTCCCAAGCCCAAATCCGGTTGGTACTCCAAATAGGTATTGCCAAAAGCACGGTTGGTATGCTGGAGATATTCATTATGTTCCGCCCACCAATAAGGGTTGGTAAATGAGGTGGAACGGAACAATATCTGGTTTGTCGGATTGCCCGGTTCATGATTGGGAATACCCTTCAAATCATATTCGGCCGGAGCAGAGTAAACCACATTCATGATACCATCGTTGGCTCCCGGTGCAGATGTAATTTTAGTAGATGAATAGTTCATGGAGAATCCTGTGTTCCACTGTGGATTGATTTTCCAATCTACCAATCCGCGCGCTCCCCAACGGTCCATGCCTGTTGAAGGAATGATGCCATTCTGGTGCGAATTGTTCACGCCGAACGAATAGTTTATTCCGTTGATGCTTTGTGATAGATTCACGTTTGTGTTTTCAGTGAATCCTGTGCCTAAAAAATCGCCCACATTATCATAAATCTGTGGCGTAGTCCAACCATCCAAACCGGCTTGTGCGCGTTTGGGATTGTAATATTGTCCTTCGCGCATACCATCTGCCGCAGTGTATTGATTATTCATGTTTCCACCATATTTGGGGTCATTTGCCAATTCGCTGATTTTTGGTCCCCAAGTCATGGAAGAAGACGGATCATATCCTGCTGCAATGCTGTTGCCCTGCGAATATATATTTTGACGTTCGAATTTGCGTGAAACCCGTTGTGCACTCAGGTTCGTTGAAATCGTTACGCTTGGTTTGTTCATATTGTTTTTGGAACCGCGTTTGGTCGTAATGACAATCACACCGTTGGATGCACGGATACCATACAATGCGGATGCTGCCTGACCTTTCAGTATATTCACAGACTCTATATCTTCAGGATTAATGTCTATGCTACGATCGGCGTAGTTAGCACCCGTTACAGATTTACCGGTATCAAAATCCGCAGTTGTATTCACAGGCATACCATCAATTACATATAACGGCTGGTTGTTGCCATCAAACGAGCGAGCACCACGAATTACAATCTGAGAAGAAGCACCCGGTGCACCCGATGACTGACGAATATCTACACCCGTCAGCTTACCTTGTATAGCGCTGGCAAGCGAGGTTGTTCCTGCTTTATTCAGTTGTTCTGAATTCAAATCCTGTGCCGCATAGCCTAATGCTTTGCGATCACGTTTGATACCCATGGCAGTTACTACTACTTCATCCAATTGTTCGTCATCTGATTTTGCCAGGGCATACCAAAAATTCTATTGCAGTATTGAAATATCTGTACCGGACTTATGGGGAGGATATTTTTATCAGCGTAATGAACCAATATACGCCTGTCTGGAAGAATGAGAAATTTCCGGAACTGAATCGGAAAGTGACCAGACGAGAGTATGAAAAGGTGCTGGACGCTGCCATTGAGCTTGGAATTGAAAATGGCTATTTTCAGGAAGGGGAGACCGCGGAGGAAAGTTTTATACCGGCGTTTGATTATGAAGGGGTATGAAAGAAAAAGTATTATGCACGAATCCGATGATATAGTTCCAGAGGATATTTGTGGTGACTTTGAAGTTGAGTAAACGAACAATTGGCATGGGGAGAAAAAGCCTGCTGACTACTGTTTTAAAGCTGCCCAGCAATTGCCGGGCAGTATTAGAGCGTGTTTAAAAAAGGTTTTCTGTGAGATGTGTATTGCTGTTACGGTTATCTTTATGACCAGCAGCATATGCTATTTTGCTTCAGGTGCACAGCTTGCAGAGCAGGGATTGTCAAAGCCAGGATTGAAAGCGTAGAAGTTTTTAGCGTCCAACTGTTCCTGGATGGAGCGAAGTGCTTCGCCAAATCGCTGGAAATGTACCACTTCCCTTGCACGCAGGAAACGGATAGGATCAGCAACTTCCGGGATATTTCGTACTACACGGAGAATATTGTCATAAGTGGAGCGTGCTTTCTGTTCTGCTGCAAGGTCTTCAAATAGATCCGTGATCGGATCACCTTTACTCTGGAATTCGCAGGCATTAAAGGGAACGCCTCCTGCTGCCTGCGGCCACACGCCAACTGTGTGGTCAATATAATATGGTCCCAGCCCGGAATTCTCAATTTCTTCCATAGTGAGGTCACGGGTAAGCTGGTGAACCATGGTGGAAACCATCTCCAGATGTGCCAGTTCTTCAGTACCGATATCATTAAGCACAGCTGCAGAGGTTCGGTTCGGCATGGTAAAGCGCTGGGAGAGATAGCGCATAGAAGCACCGATTTCTCCATCCGGGCCACCGGAGTCCGATACCCTATAATAGATAAAATTCACTTGTTTTTTGGAAAAAAAGTTAAATCTGAATTAAGAAATAGTACAATCGTAACCTGTGAAAAATTGATATGTCTTAGATGATAATATCAAAATACACCATTTCAGCTTCTTTGTCAAATACAATCTGATCGACTATAGTTCGAATAAAGTTCCCTTTTGTACTACTTTCGGCAGCAGGATCCAGGAGAACATCATACACACTTCGAATCTGCGAAAGGACATTATCCCTGGATGGATCTTCTGGCTTTTGTGCTTCCAGTTCTTTGATATTCTCTAAAAGAGATTCTCTTTGTTTCTGTAGTCTTATCTTGTTTTCTTTGTATTCTTCCAAAGTATCAATCTCATTTTCATAGGCAAGCTTAATGCGCAGCTCCCGGGTTGAAAGTCTGGCCAGTTCCTGTTTCAGCTGTTCCAGTTCTCCATTTTGCACCGGCGCAGTTGTCTTGGGAACATACTGGAAATCCGCGCCATCCAGAAGCTGCTTTAGGTAATCGATGACAAGCTGCTCCATTTTCTTAACTGAGATGGCCACGGAGGTTTTGTGATAACCCTTTGCGTATTTCCAACACTGAAAGTAAGGACAGGCTCCGGAGCCGGTGTAGGAAAGGGTGGCGCCACAGATGGAACATTTGATCAGACCGGAAAGCCAGTGCTTACAGGTGGAGGCATTCCGGTGTTTGGCAGGTCTTCGTCTGGCATCCATAAGCTTGATGCGCTTGTCAAGCTGCTCTGTGGTATAACGTGCTTCATGGGTTCCCTCAAAAGTCTGTCCATTCCAGTTTACAATGCCGGAATAAAAGGGATTGCGCAGGATATAGTCAATATTGCGCCGCTCAAACAGATTTCCCCGCTTGGTCCGGTAGCCCAGATCATTACATTTTCTGGCAATGGCAGTGGTGTCCTGGCAGTAATCATCATACTGGGACATGATGTAAGAGACAATTTTGAATTCCTTTTCATTGATCTTATATGGCTTTCCGTCCCCGACTGCATCATATCCAAGGGGAGGAGAAATCTGGTACCCCTGTTTTAATGCCTTTTCGCCCATGCCGCGGAGCACTTCACCAGACAGGCGGATAGAGTAGTATTCATCCATCCATTCAATAATACGCTCAATCAGACTGCCGAAAGGTCCGTCAATAACCGGTTCGGACACGCTGATCACGTCCACACGGTCCTTTTTCAGCATACTCTTATAAACGATGGATTCCTCCTGGTTGCGGGCAAATCGGCTGAATTTCCACACCAGGATCACATCATAGGGATGTTCCGGAGACTTGGCCTGTGCAATCATTCGCTGGAACTCTTTTCGCTTCTTCACATTACGCCCAGAGACACTCTCCACAAAGACTGCGTCCTTCTGGACAACGATCCCATTACTCTTGGCATAGTCCAGGAGCAGACGCTTCTGCGCGTCCGGAGACAGTTCATCCTGCTCATGGGTGCTGACACGGATATACAGTGCTCCCATGCGCAGATCATCAGATTTTTGTTCAGTCATGGTATCACCTCGATTATAATTATGTGAAAATAAGTATAAAAATAACAGCCAGCGCGAACAAAGGTTCCGCTTGCATGGCTGCCCCGAAGATGATACAATATTTTTGCTGAAAATGCTGTACATCTTCGGATGTGCTCGCCGGTTCCTGTTGGCGCAGGAGCCGGTTTTTCTTTTATTTAGTTAATTCCAAGTTCTTTCATCAGATCTTCCTGGGAAATGGAAGGCTGATAGTTTGGATCACCAGCTTTGTAAGCTGCTATTGCGGCGAGCTCATCAGGATAAGGGGCAACTTCTTCTACATTGGGAAGGTAAGCGTGGCTGTGTTCATACATATATTCAGGAGCACAGTCGATGTCCTCGTTCATCCAGGTAATAACTCCATGGACAATTTTGAAATTGTTAAAAATGGCAGGATCATTTAAAGGAGCAAATACATTTCCTTTTAAAACGGTAGCATCAAAGGCTCTTTTTTCCCCAGAAGAAAAAGTGAGAAGTAGCACTTTGCTACCAATAACCTTTGCGTCCTGTATTTTCAGTAACTCTTTTGAAGAATCTGCATATAAAATTCCGTTTTCCTCAAACATGATATTCCTCCTCAACATGTAAGAATTACTTACATGTTTAAGTTTAGCAATAATAGCTAATCTGTCCAAATGTTTCATACCAGAGGTCAAGGATATCTTTCTTTCGTGCTTCGATCGTTTGCATGATTGTGCGAAGCTGCCTTAAAGGAATCTTTGATTTATTATGGCATAGCAGACAGCCCCCATTTCTGGTAATCCATATCTTAGTAGCAGTAGGTGATGGAACACCTTCACACACGTGTACATGTACTGGTTCCAAGGGATCATTTTCATTTACCCAGAAATATACAATGTATCCGCCGATTTTAAAAACTCGAGGCATTATCCATTCCTCCTTCGAATCCGCCTTCGCGGGCTAGTTGCATGATAATATGTGCAACAGAAGAGAGGTAATCTTGAAAATATTTAATTTCCTCTTCTGAGAAGCCATTTATTTTTTCCCATTTGTAATCAGGAAGCCAGCAAGTAGCGGAATGAAAACCATCGAAGACAGGTTTCTCAATACATACCTTGACCTGTTCGCGTCCGTCTTTTTCGATTGCTTCTGAATGCACAATTTCTGTGTTGTCGTTGAGTGTCATGAATGGATACAACATAAGGCAATCATCCTTTCTTAATCAAAATTTTGATTATTACTGACGGAGTGGAGCACCAGTATTATCGCGGAAGCTTCCAAGAGCTATTTTGAAAATATCAATAATCCATCCGAATCCAAATAGTCCAAAAGTACAGGTGTATAAAATACCTTTTCCAATTTTACCAACATAATACTGATGGGCTCCAAACTCTCCTAAAAAGATGCACAGTAGAAGCGCTGTCTTTTTACTTTTATCACTTGTAATCGTAACATAGTTTGCCATGGAACTTTCCTCCTAATTATCCTTTATTATTTGCTTTTTATTTCATAGTTTGCTGATTTATAAGTAATCATTTCACCTGATGGATCATCTGAATCATATTGTACAACTTGGACGGTATGAGTGCCAACGGAAAGCATGTCGCCAGTAAGATCAAGTGAAATCTGGCTATGCGCAAGCTGTTCTTTGGTTGTAAGCATTCCATCAACGTAAATATAAGAGAGTTTTGAACCCTCAAAATCCAGTGAATCTAATCCGACTTGAATAAGTGTTTCGCTATCAACAAAAATAATAGGTATATTTCCGTTTTCGGAAGATCCGCCGGGAGTATAAAGGCAAATAGTACCAGTACCCATGTCCTGATAGCTTTCATCTGGAAGATCTTTTGGGGTTGAATTAGTGGTTTCGGCAGATGTATCTGATTCTTCGGAATCGGTATTTACTGAAGTTGTTGAATTAGTTGGAGCACTTTCTGCTTTTTCTGAGCCGCAAGCAGTAAAAGAAAATGCCATTGAAGTGGCAAGTATCAGTGTTATAATTTTCTTTTTCATAAATGTGTACCCTCCTTTTTTATTTTGTTCACTGCTTTCATCACAGTAAATGAAGGTTCAAAGAAAATTATGTAGTTGTCCAAAGTAGCATAAACCCCATGTATGGAATGATAACAGTCCAGTGCTTCTTTCAAATATTCTTCTGTAGCATCCAGGTATTCTGCCATTTCATATAAGCTACGGCATCCAGCTTCATAAGCGTGGGTGATTCCGATCAGTCCAATCTTAAGGTTGTAACCAAAGAGCCGGGCTCTATATTCCTGTTTTCGGTTGCTGACCTCAGACTGATCAATAATGTCACCAACAGTCGTGTAGTGGTGGCCAAGCTCTTCGGCCAGTACACATGATTTTTCAGCCTGGGTTGAAATGGACTTATTGATTGCTACAGTGCTGTTACAATATAAGCCTTTTATGTTTGGACTATTAAATTCATAGTCCATTACGTCTATACCGTCCGCGCAGGTCTGGTCTTGTAATTTCTCATATGTGCTCATGTAAACACCTCCCGCTTTAGTATATCTCAATACGTGTACAAAAATCTGTACAGTTGCTTCCACAAAAAGAAAATTGACAAATATTTCGGAGTGACATATAATATATTTAACAAGGGAGCTGGAAGGTGACTGCACTTCACCCAACCCAGCGAATATAGTTAGCTAAAAAATAGCCGTTGATCTCGCCAAAGATTAGGACGGCTATTTTTTATGTGCATATGTAAGTATGGCTACGATTAAATTAGCAAAAGTCAACATAATCATAAATGTCTCATAATCGCTCATAAACTTCACCTCCTCCGTAAGGTGTCCGGATTAGGCAAAGAGCACGTCCCCCAGTTCCCTGGGTAAATATATTATATTGTCAAGGTACTGCGCATCCGATCAGATGCGCTTTTTAACACCTTGCATTAATTGGTTTAGTAAATTATAGGAAAATTATTAGAATCTTTAAAATTGTTGGTAACAATTAATTTGAAAAGATCTAATATGGAACCAATTAAAAAGCCTCCACATGTAATAGAATATAAAAGTCCCTTTTTGAACCTGCCAACATAGAAATTACATGCCCCAGATAATAAACCAAGTAAACCGCCAATTCCTATAAGCATATCGTTATTTTGAGTTCCACCAATTGTCATCACTATAATTGCAATGAAAGGTATTAATGATAATTTGATACAGGTTGCTTTCTTTTTGGGACTTGCTACGGTGTTTAATCCTTTTAGGCCTTCTTTGATGCCTTTTCCAAGATCTTTTCCATATGCAGTAGTGCTCTTTTTGACTACATAACCACAATGCGGACATGCTGTGGCCGTGTCAGAAAATTCCTTGCCACATTCAGGACATTTTTTCAATGCCATGTGTATTCCCCCTTTATATTTATTTTCTTTTGTTTTTCACAAATTCTGCAAACTGGCGAATTTCGTCCAGCTCGTCTTCGGTGTATTCTTCGCCATCAAAATGAGCTGCAAGAGTGGTGGGTTCGTTAGACGCAAATAATAATTCTCCATCGACAAGCTTTTCAGCGTCAAGCCCTAATTCGCGTGTTATTTTAAGGACATTTGTGATGTTAGAATTTGCAATTCCTCTTTTTAAGATACTGTCTAAAGTAGTCCAAGGTATATTTATTTTCTCTGAGAATTTCTTTAAGCTTCCATATCTGGATATTATTAATTCTTTTATCTTAGATTCTAATTCTTGCATATATAATGCCTACCTTTCTCTGTATCTTTAACGCTATATTAGCATTAAAATCTCGAAAAATCAATATAAATATACGTAAATTAAAAATAATATCTCAAAAATTCGAGAAAAACATATTGACAATCACGAAAATTCGTATATACTGTAAATGTAATCACGAAAATTCGTAACAAAGAGATGGAGGTGATGGAATGTTTCCTAACTTGGAAGCTGAAATGGCAAGATCCAAGATAACCCAATTGCAGATGGCCGAAATGTTAGGGGTAACACCAACGACACTTTCTTTTAAGTTAAACGGAAAGAGTTCTCTTTCATTAAAAGAATGTGTGCTTATAAAACAATTAATGTTCCCGGACAAGACACTTGACTATCTGTTTGCAACAGACGAGCGGAAGGAGGTGAGCTGAGATGCATTTTCAAAGCGTCCAGCTAAACAATGGAAACGTTTTTGACGGAGAAAAAATCGGAGAACTTGTTTCCGAAATAATAAACAAATTCTCCGAAGCAGGTCTCTCATGCGATGAAGCAAAAATTGTACTGGATGAAGCTAAGGGAATCCTCGGGGAGTTTAGTGCAGTCCAAAAGATTCCCTAAAGATTTTTTGGACGAGCTAAGAGAGAAAGGAGCGTAGGTAAAATGGAAAAAGAAATTGTTCACCTGCAAAAACAAGTAAAGGAATTAAGAATAGCTTTACTTGTTACGCAGGTGACAACGATCGTAATGACGGTTATTTTTGGTTATCAGTGTCTTCGGTCGATTTGGAATTATCAGTACCTTCTTCAACAGGTGAGCATGTGTCTTGAGTCTGTGAATACTGTTTATGCAGCTCTTCGACAGTTTCTTGCAGTTCTTTGATAGTTTCGGCTTCACTGGAAAGAGATACATCTATATTGTGAAGCAATTGCTGCAACATTTCGTTTTGGGCACGCTGAAGCTCAAGTTGTGCTTCTTCAATCTGCACTTGCTTAATTTGCTCTGGCTGCGGTGAATTGGACTGAGCAATAGCAATGGAAATTGTAAGAACTGTACTAACAATTAAGCTAATAAGTTCCAACAAAAAAGATGTAGGCATTTTTATACGACTGTTACCAATAGGGATGTATACAGAATCGGGCAGTTCGTAAGCGTTAACCGCCTGTTCATCAACAATTACGTAATCATCTTTTGGCAGGCCACCTAGATCTTCGGGATAATCAAGCGGCTTGGAAGGAATACGCAGTGCGGGAGTAAGATTTAAAATCTGTTGCTGTAGTTCGCGATATGAAAAATCATTTTTAAATGATTCACTCAGAGCACTGTACAAACCAGTGGCTATGTTGTCGCGAATAGTTGAATTTAGAGATTCAGACAATTGGGAAATCTGAGAAGCAAGTGATGAACTCATAATAGAACTATATGACTGAATGAGTTCTCTGCAGGGAGCTGTTAAGGATTCTTGTATTTGCTGAATTTGTGAAGTCATTGCATTGGGCAAAACGTTTCGCACACATTCGAGATGAATGTTAGAAATTCTTTTCATAGTTTCCTGAAACTCTGGACTAAAAAATGGGTTGTATTTCATAAGATCCTCCTTGTTAGTTTGCTAGGCATGGCGGTGCCTGTAATTACAGAATAGGAGAGAAAGCAAGCAAAGTCAACAAATACAGTTCGACACAGTTCGACAGAGTAACTCCGTACAACCATAATCCATACCATAGTAGCAGGGGAGGTGATTGTGATAGGAATCAAATTTGCTCGCAGATTTATCATAGACGGCGTGCCATACCGGATAGATCAGCTTCCAAAAGCGCAGGTGACGAAGGAACGGGCACTGAAAACTGAAGCGGAGCGAGTTGATCTGGCAATGGCTATATATAATTTCGAAAGAAAGAAGGCTGCCGGATAAGGCAGCAGAAAGGAGGCAAGCTGTGAAGCGTAACATAATCATATCTGTCATCATAGGCACCCTTGCTACATACCTGCCGTTCTGGCAGTGGGACGGACTGCAGGTTGCAGGAGCTATAGCATTATCAATGCTTGCATGGATGCTGCTACAGGGCACAGAGCCAGAAGGGAGGAGAACATGAGCGTTGGTGAATTAGTCGCGCTAGGAATTTTAGTTGTAATTTGGATTCACTCATTACTGAAAAATTAATGAGCAGCAATGTAGCCTAAAAGAAGAACCAATCTGGAAAGGAGGAGACCATGGTTTTAGAAAAAATGATAGATGAGTTGTATGGACTTTCGAAGAAAGCTATAGCAAGCGGAATCCATATAAGTTTCGAAATAGGATTAGCTGGATATCCATGTCGGGTTTGGGTGGAGGAACCGCCAGAAAGCAAAATGACTACTTATGATATCTATCGCGAAGAAGTAATGATGAAAGAATCCGTTAAAAACTACGAAGCAGCCAGGGAGCATCTTACACGGTTGTTAAAAGAAAATGGATCCTGAGAGTTGGGAGCTCATCAGGATCCGGTGTCCAAATGGACAAAATAGTTTATCACCCTTTCATTGTAGAGGAGAAAGAGAGAAAAATCAATGAAAACATTAAAAATTTCAGCAGATAACGAAATCTCAATTATTGATGTGAATTTTGACGATTTCAAGAGTATTCAAAAAGCTTTAGAAGGCCATTTTGAAACTGTCCATACCGTCAAAATGAATAATTACTTTCAGGGACCAGTGATTATGTTGGTAGATGAGGAAGGGTATTTTAAGAATTTGCCATTAAATCGTTTTGGAAGCTGGATGTACGACATGCCAAGACATGGTTCTCCAATCTTAGGAGATGTGCTTCTGGCGGAAGCGCGTTATGAAGATATTATGGCAGTGCAGGAACCAGAAAAACTGATGGAGAAACTGCTAAATGATTTTGAGTTTTTGAAAAAGGAGAAAAGATAAGATATGAGCATGAAGATTAACCGTCTCGAAATCGAGAATGTAAAACGTATCAAAGCAGTAAAGTTGGAACCTGCACAGAACGGCCTGACTATCATTGGCGGAGATAACCAGCAGGGCAAAACCTCAGTTCTGGATTCCATCGCCTGGGCACTTGGCGGGGAACGTTACAAACCTTCCCAGAGTACAAGAGAAGGCTCCATGGTGCCGCCGAACTTACATATTGTGATGAACAATGGTTTGGTAGTGGAGCGTAAGGGAAAGAATAGTGCCCTCAAGGTTACGGACCCGAATGGTCAGAAGGCCGGACAGCAGTTGCTTAATGAATTTGTGGAACAGCTTGCCCTGGATCTTCCAAGATTTATGGAAGCCTCCGGAACAGAGAAGGCAAAAGTGCTTTTGCAGATCATTGGCGTGGGACCTCAGCTTGCAGAACTGGAAAAGGAAGAAAAAGAGCTTTACCAGGAGCGTCTGTATGTAGGACGTACCGCTGATCAGAAAGAGAAATTTGCAAAAGAGCAGCCCTATTATCCGGATGTTCCAAGAGACCTGGTGTCACCCTCTGAGCTGATCAGACAGCAGCAGGAGATTTTGGCAAAGAATGGAGAGAACCAGAGAAAACGCGATCAGGCTGCACAGCTCCGGGATTCTGTAAAACGCGCTCATGAGGAAGTAACTAGATTGTCGGAGCTGTTGGAGACTGCCAAACAGAAACATTTGCAGCTTGTAAAAGATCTGGATATTGCAGAGACTTCCGCAAAGGATCTGACCGATCAGTCCACAGAAGAACTGGAAGCTAATATCTCCAATATCGAGGAGATCAATCGTAAGGTCAGAGCCAACCTGGACAAGGAAAAAGCGGAGGATGACGCCAAAGAGTACCGTACCAAGTACGACAATCTTACAAAGCAGCTGGAAGAGACCAGAGATAAGAAGAACGAGCTTCTGACCTCTGCAGAGCTTCCGCTTCCAGAGTTATCTGTAAAAGATGGAGAACTGATCTATAAAGGCCAGAAGTGGGACAACATGTCCGGAGCGGAACGGCTGAAGGTTTCTACAGCAATTGTCCGCAAACTGAACCCGCAGTGTGGTTTCGTTCTTCTGGACAAGCTGGAACAGATGGACAGAAAGACGTTGCAGGAGTTTGGAGAGTGGCTGGAAGCAGAAGGACTCCAGGCAATTGCTACCAGAGTTTCTACTGGTGATGAGTGCAGCATTTTGATAAGTGATGGTTATTCCTATGACATGGACGGAAATGCAACAGTAGGCGCTGAAGAAAATAAGCCACTAAAAAAGGAATGGAAAGCAGGTGCGTTTTAAAAATGTCAGCATTTATAGATTTAACGGGAAGGCGTTTTGGCAGATTGCTTGTAATGCAAGCCACATCTAAAAGAAGCTCACAGGGCGATATATATTGGAAATGCGTATGTGATTGTGGAAAGAGTGTGGTAGTTAATGGAAAATCCTTGAGAAGTAGTGGACAGAAATCTTGTGGATGTTTGCAGCGTGAATGGGCGGATAGTCAACATAATAGAAGAACACATGACGGTAGCAAGGACCGGTTATTTAGAGTTTGGAGAGGAATGATAGACCGCTGTTATTACCCTTCTCATAACAGATATCCGGACTATGGAGGGAGAGGGATATATATTTGTTCGGAATGGAGACATGATTATGCCGCGTTTCGAGAGTGGGCAATGAAGAATGGATATGATGCAAATGCTCCAAGAGGAGCATGCACAATAGACCGGATAAATGTTGATGGTCCGTATTCTCCTGAAAACTGTAGATGGGTGAATGCGAAAGAACAAGCAAATAATAGGAGAAAGAAGGTTGTTTAAATGGAAATTATCAGAGGTGTGATTCCCTGTGCAAAGAAGGTGGTCATTTACGGACCAGAGGGAATTGGCAAATCCACTTTTGCCAGCAAGTTTCCAGATCCGGTGTTTATTGACACGGAAGGAAGTACCAATTCAATGGATGTTGCGAGACTTCCCAAGGCGTCCAGCTGGCAGATGCTGCTGGACCAGGTGGATTACGTCCGCACACATCCGACTATGTGCAAGACTTTGGTCATAGATACCATTGACTGGGCAGAATCTATGTGTATCCGGCATATCTGCGACAAGCACAGAAAGTCCGGTATTGAGGACTTTGGTTACGGAAATGGTTATGTTTATGTAAAAGAAGAATTGGGGAAATTCCTCAATCAGCTGACAGAAGTTGTAGAGGCTGGTGTCAACGTGGTCCTTACTGCACATGCGCAGATCCGGAAGTTTGAACAGCCGGATGAACTGGGAGCTTATGACAGATGGGAGTTAAAGCTTGGAAAGAAAACAGCATCCCAGACCTCCCCACTGATCAAGGAATGGGCGGACATGCTACTGTTTGCCAATTATAAAACATTCTCTATTGCGGTGGATGATAAAGGGAAAAAGAGGAAAGCCCAGGGCGGTGAGCGTGTGATGTATACCACTCACAATGCCTGCTGGGATGCAAAGAACCGCTACGGTCTGCCAGATGAAGTTCCATTC
>OJNJ01000541.1_pt1 | contig 22040 bp, 16 predicted proteins | sample 1597491 | NCBI WGS metagenome assembly OJNJ01 (sample SAMEA2452132, study PRJEB22498) | human gut metagenome | biome: human feces; feature: human gut; material: feces | place: Australia | collected 2012 | reverse complement strand
CCATCACCTGCGGGAAACAAAAAAATGAAAAAAAGACCTATCGTATTATGTATTATGGATGGTTATGGTATTTCTGAAAGCATTAATGGTAATGCTGTAAGACTTGCTAATACACCTAACTTAGATGATTTAATGGCTATGTATCCAAACACAACTATTTCAGCTAGTGGTATGCCAGTTGGTTTACCTGATGGACAAATGGGAAATAGTGAAGTTGGGCATTTAAATATTGGAGCAGGAAGAACTGTTTATCAATCATTAACTTTAATTAATAAAGCTTTAAATGAAAAAACTTTCTTTGAAAATGAAAAATTCTTAAAAGCAATTCAACATGCTAAAGATAATGGTTCTAAATTACATATTTGGGGATTATTATCAAATGGTGGTGTTCACTCATCAAATGAACATATCTATGGTTTATTAGAATTAGCTAAACAACAAGGTTTAGATAAAGTATATGTACATGCTTTCTTAGACGGAAGAGATGTTGCTCCTGATAGTGGCGTTGATTTCGTAAAAGAATTACAAGAAAAAATTGAAGAAATCGGTGTTGGACAAATTGCATCAATTTCTGGTAGATACTATGCAATGGACAGAGATAAAAGATTTGATCGTGTTAAATTAGCTTACGATGCAATCGTATGTCAAGAAGGTGAATCTTTCGAATGTCCAGTTCAATATGTAAAAGATTCTTATGCTAAAGATGTTTTAGATGAATTCGTTATCCCTGGTTACAACAAAAACGTTGAAGGAACAATTGATGATGGAGATTCAGTAATCTTCGCTAACTTCAGACCAGATAGAGCAATCCAATTAGCTACAGTAATCACAAATCCTACATTCTATGAAGGATATGTACCTGAAAAACAAGTTAAAGATTTAGAATTCGTATGTATGATGAAATATGCTGATAGTGTTAATGGAGAAATCGCATTCGTTTCACCTGAACTTACAAATACATTAGGTGATTACTTATCAGCTCAAGGTTTAAAACAATTACGTATTGCTGAAACTGAAAAATATGCTCACGTAACTTTCTTCTTTGACGGTGGAGTTGATAAAGAAATCGAAGGAGCTACTCGTGTATTAGTTAATTCACCAAAAGTTGCTACTTATGATTTACAACCTGAAATGTCAGCTTATGAAGTAAAAGATAAATTAATTGCTGAATTAGATAAAGATATTCATGATGTTGTAATTGTTAACTTTGCAAACTGTGACATGGTAGGACATACTGGTGTTATTCCTGCAGCAATCAAAGCTGTTAGCGTTGTTGATGAATGTATCGGTGAAGTATATGAAAAAGTTCTTGAATTAGGTGGAACTATGTTAATTACTGCTGACCATGGTAATGCTGAAGAAGAATTAGATGCAGATGGAAATCCATTCACTGCTCATACAACAAATGTTGTACCTTTAATTGTTACTAATTCTCATGTAGGATTAAAAGAAGGCGGAAAATTAGGAGATTTAGCTCCAACAATGTTACAATTATTAGGTTTACCAATTCCTGAAGAAATGGATGGAGAATCTTTATTAAAATAATCAATAAGTTCATATTGATTTCATTTTTAATAGGTATATTAAGTGGGTGTAGTCATACTACATCCACTCATACTATACAGAAAGATTTATCAAAAGATCAAATCATAGAAATCAATTATGATGATGTTTTAAAGAAAATAAATCAAAAAGAAGATTTTGTTTTATATGTTGGAAGACCTGATTGTAAAGATTGTCAAGAATTTGAACCTTATTTAAAAAAATATTTAAAGAAAAATAAAGGAGTTTATCTTTATTATTTCAATATTAAAGAATATCGAGATCAAGCGAATAGTCAAGAAGCAACAAAAAAAGAAAAATCTCGATATAACCAAATGAGAAAAAAACTTGATTTTTCATGGACACCTACTTTAAAATTAGTGATCAATGGGAAATTTGTAGATCAATATACTTTTTTAGATGAAGATTATTATTCATTACCAAGCAAAAAACAAAAAGAAAAGAAACAGGATTATATTGATAAACTTTCATCTTGGCTAGACCAAATATACCAAGATTAAAAGAAAGGATTGATAAAATATGAAAAAATGTCCAAAATGCCATAAAAATATACCAAGTAATGCAAAAGTATGTCCTTATTGTGGAACACCTCAATCTGGCTATCAACCAATGAAACGTACTCCTAAAAGAAAATACGCATTCATTTATCCAATTTTGATTATTGCACTTGTTTTCTTACCTATGGGAATTTCTTATTTCTTTGCATTTAATGCATTATCTGATAGTGGAATCAATCAAACAGCAACATTAAAAACATATACAAAATCAAATCAAGAAACAGTTGTATATCAATATGATTCCTTAAAAGAATTTTCAAAAAATGTTAAAAATAGTAAAAAATATGTCAATAAGATTAATAACATGGAATCGTCTTTAGAAAAAATAGTTGGAACAAAAAATATGGATTCAGAATATTTGTTTCAAATAACAGATAATAATAATCTTTATGTATCTGTTCAATATGATATTTCTTTAGATAAACAAAATACAATGAGTATTTCTTATGATTATGATTTATCAAAAGAAAGCCAATTACAGTTTGAATATCATTTAAATGATATTCAACAATTAGATGATGGCTATCAACAATTAAATCAACAATTTACAAAAATAAATCAAATCATTACACTATTTAATGAAAAAGATAATCAAGAATTAATTCAAAAAACATTAAATGATTTAAAAAATAATGAAGCTGAAATTTCAAAAGAAACACTTTCTCATTATGGAAAAGGAATGACACAATCAAAAGGAAACGATCAATCTTCAATAAGAATATTTAATTATAAAGATACATATCGTTTAAAATTTTCTTATGATTCAAATTTAAATTTAGAAAAATTTATATAAAGCCAAGAAATTGGCTTTTTCTTTTTATGTAAAACAAGTATAATAGGGATAATTATAGGGGAAAAGTAGGTGAATCGATGAGAAAAATTGCAGTTTTAACCTCAGGAGGAGATGCACCAGGAATGAATGGGGCTATTCGTGCTATTGTTCGTGTAGGAATAAAAAGAGGTTTTGAGGTTTATGGTGTTTATGAAGGATATAAAGGATTAGTAGCAGGGAATATCAAAAAATTAGGGTATAGTGATGTTTCTGAAATATTATCTAAAGGGGGAACTATTTTAGAATCTTCAAGATTACCTTCATTTAAGGAAGATAAAGTTCAAGAACAAGCAATTCATCAGCTTAAACAAAGAGGGATAGATGGACTTGTTGTTATTGGGGGAGATGGAAGTTATAAAGGAGCTTTAGCACTTAGTCAAAAAGGAATTGATTGTATTGCTATTCCTGGAACAATTGATAATGATATTAATGGAACAGATGAAACAATAGGCTTTCATACGGCACTTTATAACATTATCGATGCTGTTAATAAATTAAGAGATACGTCTAGTTCACATCATCGCTGCTTTGTTGTTGAAGTTATGGGAAATCATGCAGATAATCTTGCTATTTATTCTGCAATTGCATGTGGTAGTGAAATTGTTATTACAGATAAAACAGAGTATGATGAAAATAAAATTATTGAAGAACTCAAAATATGTGAAGAAGAGTATCATAAAAAACATGCGATAATTATTGTAAGTGAAAAAATATTAGATGTTGAAAAACTAGCTAATCGTATTAGCGAAGAAACTGGATATTCAGGAAGATCAATTGTTTTAGGACATATTCAAAGAGGTGGATCACCTGTTCCTGAAGATCGTATTTTAGCATCTAAAATGGCAGAAGAAGCCATTTGTTTATTAGAAAAAAGAAAAAGTGGTTTATGTATCTGTATGAAAGATAATCAAATTATATCTAAAAATATTGAAGAAGCTTTAATTGAAAAAAATGAAAATCAGGATCGTTTATATCAATTATTTTTAGACTTAGCTTAAGGAGAAGATATGAAAAAAATATTATTTAGTGATATTGATGGAACAATTGCTAAGGGCAATTTACCCATTACTTATAAAGATCAAGAAGCTGTAAAAAAATTAAGAACACAAGATCATTATTTTTCATTTTGTACAGGAAGAAATATTCAAGAAACAAAACTTGTCACACCACATTTTGAATATGATTATCTTGTTTTAAATAATGGAGCAATGATTGTTGATCAAAATGATCAAGTTCTTTATCGAAAACAAATAAAAAATGAAATTGCTAAAGAAATACTTAAAGAAAGCTATCAAAAATATCCTTATCTAAATTATACATTTTTTGATGGTCAACAAACATATGGATATATAAATCAAAAAACATGTATTTTAACAGAAAATGGTTATCAAGAAATAGCAGGTGATTTTTTAGAAATATTAGATCATACTCAAGATGATATTGATATTGTATGTGCTTTTCATCCACAAGAAAAATTAGATGAAATACTTGAAATTCAAAAACAAATCCACCAAAAATATGTAGGTATTCATGCAACACTCAATGTTGTTTATTTAGATATTACAGTAGATTGTACTAAAGGAAGTGGACTTAAAAAGCTTTGTTCATTATTGGATCAAGAAGTGATTTCTTATTGTATAGGAGATTCTTATAATGATTTAGATATGTTTGAAAAAGCTGATCATGCTTATACTTTTAATCGTGTAGAAAAACAAATAAAAGAAAAGACAGAAAAACAAGTTGATTATGTTTATGAAGTCATCAACGATATGTTAGAAGGGGAATAACAATGAGTTGGCAAGATAAATTAAGACAAGTAGAACCATATGTAGCAGGTGAACAACCAAAAATCAACAATATGATTAAATTAAATACGAATGAAAATCCATATGGTCCATGTAAACAAATAAAAGATATTTTAAAAGAAATCGATATTGAAAAATTAAAACTTTATCCAAATAGTGATGGAGAAGAATTAAGACATGCTTTAGCTAAGTATCATGGTTTAAAAGATGAACAAGTTTTTTTAGGAAATGGTTCAGATGAAGTTTTAGCACTTACATTTTTAACATTTTTCAATGGAAGTGATCCAGTATTATTTCCAAATATTTCTTATTCATTTTATCCAGTTTATTGTGATCTTTACCAAATGAATTATAAAGAAATTATTTTGGATCAAGATTTTAAAATGCATGTTGAAGATTTTAAACAACCAAATTCAGGAATTATTTTTCCTAATCCAAATGCACCAACAGGATTACTCGTTTCATTAGATTTCATTGAAGAAGTTTTAAAAAGTAATCCAGAAAGTATCGTTGTTGTAGATGAAGCTTATATTGATTTTGGAGGACAATCATGTGTCCCACTTATTCATCAATATGAAAATTTAGTGGTTATTCAAACGTTTTCTAAATCAAGATCTTTTGCTGGAGCTAGATTAGGAGTAGCTTTAGGAAATAAAGAAGCTATTTCTCATCTATATGATGTGAAAAATTCTTTTAACTCGTATCCTATTGATTATATAACTCAACAAATTGGACTTGTTTCTGTTTTAAATAGTCAAGATATGAAAGAAAAATGTCAAAAAGTAATTCAAACAAGAGAATATACAAAAACGAAACTAAAAGAATTAGGATTTGTGGTTCCAGATAGTTATGCTAACTTTGTATTTGTAAAACATCCAAAGATTGATGGGGAAGAATTATTTTTAGCACTTAGAAAAGAAGGCATTATTGTGCGTCATTGGAATAAACCATTGATTGATCAATATTTAAGAGTTACGATTGGAACTGACCAACAAATGGAAAGATTCTTTGAATTTTTAGAAAACTATTTAAATCAAAAAGGATTGTTATGATTTTTTCATAACAATCCTTTATAAAAAAGAAGCTATAGCGATTGCTATAGCCTTTATTTTTCTTCTGTATGATGTAAATCTTCTTTAATTTGAGTTGTAGAAATTTCAGGAGTTCTTGGTAAATATATAACTTCTACACCCTCATCTTTTAGATAATCAAATTTACCTTTCCAATCATCTCCAATAACAAAAGTATCAATATGATATTCTTTAATATCTTTGATTTTTTGATCCCAATTTTCTTCAGGAATAACTAAATCTACAAAACGTACAGATTCTAGTAGACCTTTTCTTTGTTCATAAGAGAAATAACATTTTTTATCTTTTTTCAAACGTGTAAATTCATCAGTTGAAACAGCAACAATTAAATAATCACCTAAAGCTTTCGCACGTTTTAATAAATTAATATGTCCGTAATGTAATAAATCAAATGTACCATAAGTAATAACTCTTTTCATACCTAACCCTCTTTTACTTTTAATAATACTATTTTCAAAATTAATATCTGCAACAGACTTTGTTAGCTCTGTTTTTCGATCACGATTCATTAATGCCTTGACTGCTTCATTTGGACTAACTTTACCTTTAACAATAGCATCGACCATGGCAGTAATTGGCATTTCTACATCATATCTTTTAGCAAGTTGCATTGCAGCAGGTAAAGCGTTTAAACCTTCAACGACCATACCAACTTCTTTTGTAGCGTCATCAACATTGTAACCTTGTCCAATTAATGTTCCACATTTAAAGTTACGACTATGCACGCTTGTTGCTGTGACAATCAAATCACCAATTCCGGCAAGACCATGGAATGTTTGTTCAAGGCATCCCATTGTTGTTCCTAAACGTGTCATTTCAGAAAGACCACGCGTAATAAGGGCAGCACGAGTGTTATCACCATAATTTAACCCATGGGAAATACCAGCTGCTAAAGCAATGATATTTTTTAAAGCACCACATAATTCAACCCCGCGGACATCAATGTTTGTATAAACACGCATGCATGTATCTTGGAAAAGATTTTGTACTTTTTCAGCAACTTCTAAATCATCACAAGCTGAAACAATGGTTGAAGGCATATCTCTTACAACTTCTTCAGCATGGGTTGGACCTGATAGAGCTACGATTTTTGCTTGATTTCCTAAAACATCTCGAATAATTTCAGACATTGTATAAAGACTATCTTTTTCAACCCCTTTAGCAAGATCGATTAAGATTTGCTCTTTAATATAATCTTTAGCTGTTTCCATTGTACTTCTCATAAAAATGGAAGGAACAGCAACCACTAAATACTCGCTATTGCATACTTCTTTAATATCTGTTGTAAATTCCATATCATCAGGAATTTCTAATTCAGGTAATTTTGGATGTGTTCTGTTTTTTTGAATATATTCAATTTCTTGAGGTAAAGCCGACCAAACCATCACTGAATGGTGACGATTGCATAACACTCTTGCGACAGCCATCCCCCATGTACCTGCGCCTAAAACACCAACTTTATACATGATAAATAACCTCCTATTTTTTGATGTATTTCATTTTTTCATTTTTTATAAAAACCCAATGATCATCATTTGAATCATCTTCACTAAAATGATAATCATCGATCACAATTTCTTTTATTTGTTCAATATCTTCAATATGATGTTCAATCAAATAATTGAGTATCATTCCTCTTGCTTTTTTTAAATACACGGCATTTCGTTTAAAAGTATGCCCATTTCTTATCACAAAATCAAGTTGAATGATTGGAAGATCAAACATTTTTTCATATTCTTTCGTACTTAAAGAAAGAATAACATCTTCATTTTTTAAATAATCATTTAGTTCTTTATACCAATATTGATATAAATTTATTTCATTTAATTTATGTTTCATTTCTAAACGATGATAATTTACAGCATCATTATAACGTAAAATTCCATAAAGTGGAGAATTAATTAGTAAATGCTTATCTAAATAATCCCATTCTTCTTTTTGATAATTCTTTAAATCAAGCTGTTTAAAAACAACGCCATTAAATAAATTTATGGCTGCAAAAGTTTCCTCATTATGAAAATAATCATAAATTAATGAAGATTGTTTAAAAGAAATCTTCATCAAATCATGAATTTGATTAATATCTAATTCTTTTAATTGTTTTCTTAAAGATTCTGCTTTATTAAAAAACAATGGTGTTTGTTTTTCAATAGGAAAATGCTTTTCTTTTAAACTTTTTGCATCAGCAATTATAATTTTCATAGACTTCACCACATCCATTATATATTAAAATAAAAAATTATGATATACTACATTCGGTGATAAAGATGAATACAACAATTATAGATAAGATATTAATTCATATGCTCGATATGGAACATAGTCAAATTATTTACTCTGATCAATTTATTGATTTAATAGAGGGAACAACTGAATATTATGATAAAAAAATAGAAAAATGTTTAACGAATACAACCATTAAAGAACTCATTGTAGGAAGTGAACATCATTTATTACAAGCAGCTAGAAATATGATCATTGATGATGAACAATTTATTGTTGAATCTAAAAAGATTGCTCAAGATCTATTTGCTGTCAGCAAATATGTAGAAGAAATGCCTAATAGTAATTTAATGTTTGTTGAATGTAAAGTAGATGGAGAAAAGATGATTCTCATCATGAAGTTAAATTATAAAGTGACACCTATTTCTATTGTGGAAGAAGTAGATGGTAAAAGATTTATTAAATTTGTTAATAGACAAAGTCTTCCACCTAAAACTTCAGCTGTTGAAGAAGCAATTATTATCAACGTTGATAAAAACACAGTTTCTTTAATTGAAAAAAGATTTCAAATAGATGGAAAACCAGGCTATTATCTTAATGAACAATATATTAAAGGTGAACCTAAATTAACAGATAAACAAAAAATGAGTATTGTCAATAAAGTCGTTAAAAAAGTCGATAGTGAATATAATGTTTTTGAAGGTGATCCTACAGCTATGGTCAAAAAAGAAATGATTGATTTAGTAATGGAACATTTACCATTAAAACCAATGGAAATTGCGAAGAAGGTCATGGGTGATGATTATAACGCACAAGAAGAAGTTGAAACGATTATGAGAGATCTAGGAATTGAAGAAGATGATGAAATTGTTAATGTCCCACTTTCATTAGATCGTATGTCAAGATGTAAATTGGTTTTAGATGATGATCGTATTATTGAATTAAATGTTGAAGATTATTTAAATCATGAAAATATTACAACCGAAACAGATATGTCAGGATATTCAACAATTACTTTAAATAATATTAAGGATATTAAGATTAAATAAAGACAATAAGTTTTCTTTATGATAGAATAAACAGGCATATAATGAAAGGAAATAGATAAATGAGTAAAGTAATTAAATTAGGTAACTATAAAGGAATTGAATTTAAAGTAGAAAAAGTACCTGTATCTAATGAAGAAGTTGAACAACAAATTCAAATGATTTTAGCTCAATCAAGTCAAACAGAAGAAAAAGATGGAGATACTGTTGAAAACGGTGATATCGCTACAATCGATTTTGTTGGTTTAAAAGATGATGTTGCTTTTGAAGGTGGAACAGGAAATGATTATGATTTAGAAATTGGTTCAGGATCATTTATTCCAGGGTTTGAAGAACAAATGATTGGTATGAAAGTTAATGAAACAAGAGATTTAAACTTAACTTTCCCAGAAAATTATCAAGCAGAAGATTTAGCTGGACAAGATGTTGTTTTCAAAGTAACAGTTAAAAAATTATCTGTAAAAAAAGCAGCTGAATTAAATGATGATTTTGTTGAAGGTTTAGGTGTACCTGAAATTAAAACAGTTGAAGATTTAAAAGCTTATATTAATGAAGGTTTACAACAACAACATGATCAACAATATGAAGCACAAAAAGAAAATACAATTTTTGATGCTTTCATGGCAGATAGTGAAGTTGAATTAGATGATGATGCAATTGATGAGGCATTAGATAGACAAATGTCTTATATGGCGAATCAAATGATGGCTCAAGGAATTCAATTAGATCAATACTTACAAATGACAGGTATGGATGAAGAAAAATTAAGAGAACAAATGAAACCATCTGCTACTCAACAAGCTAAATTAGAAGCTTTAATTGATGAAATTATTGCTGTTGAAAATATTGTTGTTACTGAAGAAGTTTTAGATGAACAATTAAATATGGTTGGACAAGCTAATCAAATGACTAAAGAACAAGTATTAGAAAAAATTGATTTAGAAGGATTCAAAAGAGATTTATCTCGTATGCAAGCAAGCCGTATTATTGTAAATAATGCAGTTGAAAAATAATGAAAATTCCACGATATAGTGGAGTTTTTTTATTATACTGTATAAAAATAATTTTTTCATTGATATTTAGTTTGGTTAATGCAAAATAGGTTAAGTAATTAAAGAAAAAGGGTAAAAATATCTATCTGTATTAAGGGGTTCCATTTTTTATGAAAATCATTGTTTTGGGAGCCGGTAAAGTCGGAAAAACACTTATTAAACATATTTCAAATGAAGATCATGATATTATTGTTGTTGATCAAAATGCAACTAAAGTAGAATAAGTTGTAAACCAATATGATGTTATAGGTGTTGTAGGTAATGGTGGTTCATAGGATATATTAATGGAAGCAGGAGCAGAAGATGCTAACCTTATTATTTGTGTAACTACTTCAGATGAATTAAATATTTTAGCAGGATTAATGGCTAAAAAAATGGGAACAAGACACACTATTGCACGTGTTAGAAATCCTGATTATTCATCACAACGTGATTTTATGAGAAATCAATTAGGTTTTTCAATGATCGTTAATCCTGAACTTGAAGCAGTAAGTGAAATTTGTCGTGTTTTATCTTTTCCTTCAGCTGTTAAAGTGGATACTTTTTCAAGAGGAAAAGTTGAGCTTGCTGAATTCTTTGTGGAAGATCATAGTCGTTTAAATGGAGTTGAATTAAATCAATTACATAAAATTACAAAAGCAAATATTTTAATATGTGCTGTAAGTCATAATGAAGATGTAATTATTCCAGATGGAAATTATGCTATTAAACCAGGCAATCATTTATATATTACAGGGACACATCGAGATTTATCAAGATTTTGTTTAGATATCGGTGTTATCACAAATCGTATTAAAAATGTTATCATTGTTGTTGGTATCAAAACTTGTTTTATCTTTTGATATGTTGGCAGGACGACTTGAAATATTCCCAATGTTATTATTATTTGCTCCATCTCAATGGAGAAAATAGACTACTTAGAAGTCCCTAGTGGACTTCTTTTAAAATATTAAAAATTATTTATTAGGAGATCTCGAAAGAGGTCTTTTTGCATTTCACACCCTAAAAACGACATTTCGCGACAAATGAAAAAATAAAGTATCATAAATAGTAAAATATGAATAGACAAGGGAGGTTTTTTATTAACAAATAAATAAGTAGTTTTAAACATAATAATTTTTAATAAGGGGAGGAAAAGAAAGTTATGAAGATAAAAATTAAGAAAATAATAGCAAGCGTACTTACATTTATGATGATTTTTACACAAATGCCTGTAAATGTATTTGCGGCAGATACTAATATTTCAAGTGATGGAAGTACGTATTATACAAGTACACCAGGAACATATAATTTGCCTGGAGGTACGTATTATACTAAGAAATATTCTACATGGGAAAATGCTGGTACAAAAGTTCGTGTACAATATAATAGCTCTAAAATAGGAACGATAGCTTTAAATATATTAGGCGATGTTATTAATAATCCTGATAAAAGTGGAAGGTTTGATTTTATTAGGACTGACAGAAATACTGATGTAACTATTAATATGAATGGTCATACATTTACTTATAGTGGAAATGATGTTTACAGTCTATGCGGATTTGTTGAAAATTCAGGAACAATGACAATCAATGGTAGTGGTGGAACGATTGTATCTGATGAAGTTGGACTTAACTCTAAAGAGGGAGTTTTGAATGTTAATGATGTCACAATTAAAGCAAATCGTATTGGTATTTACAATGAAGCGACAGTACTTAAACTAAAAAATGTAAAGTTTGATGAAAGTTGTGGAACAGATGTTCAACTTGGTAGTAATGGTACCATTGATCTTTCAGAATATAATGGAAATGCTATTACAATTGATATTGATTATAACATAAACGATGGAAAGAAACACAGAATATCTCCAAGAGGAGTAAGTAGAGATGATTTGAATAAAATAAATTTTGTAAGAAATAGTGACAAATTATACAGAGTTGATCTTAGATATGACGAAGAAGGTCAATATATATATTTAGCAAAACATGTTCACAAATGGAACTATGTACTTGATAACAGCGATGAAAGTGGAAAAACAATAAAAGGTTATTGTAGTGAAGAAGATAGAAAGAGTGAATGTGATTATCAGGATCCAGATACTACAACAGCGAAAATAGTATTAAAAACAAAAGATGGAGGGTATAAGAAAGGAGACAATGCTTGGGTTGAAAATGCCGCTGGTAATAATACCTCTAGTTTTCCAATATCAGGAGATTCATACCAATTAACATATTATCAAAATGGACAACAATTATCACAAAGACCAACAGAACCAGGAGATTATTCAGTAACTCTAACAATGAATCAAGTTTCAGTTTTTGGAGAATTCACAATTACGAAAGCAGAATATTATACAAATAAAATATATTTCAAAGATAAGAACTGGAAAGAACAAGATAATTGTGAATATACTTATCAAGGATATCAATCAGAATTTGGTCCATATGTAAAAGTCAATGATGGGTATGGTCATCTTATGGATCCAAATTATGTAGATTCAAATGCAGTTGTTTCTTATGAATACAAGAAATGTGATGATGACGACAGTACATATAAACCAATAAGTTCAGATAAGCTATTAGCTGAGTTAAATAGTCTAAAACCTGGTACTTATTTTATTAGAGGAGTAGTTTCTGAAACAAATCATTATTTGCGTTTAACAACAAAATCACTTAAATTTACTGTATTAAAAGCAAAACCTACTCCACCTAGCATTGTTAAATACACATGGGAATATGGAGAACAACCAGAACTTGTCCCTGAAAGTATGTTAGATAATTGTCAATATTCATATAAATATTATGATCGTGATACAAATGTTAAGGTCAATAAAGAATATCCAGACGTAGGAAAATATTATTTAAGTATATATAATTCGGGATCTGATCTTTATAAGTCTGGATCGTCTCCTCAAAAATTTATTACTATTACCCAAAGAACAGCAACTTTATCATGGAAACTAGATGGAACAAATACATTTAAAATTCCATATGATGGTAAACCACATGTTCCAACAGCAACTGTTACTAATACAGTTGGAGATGACAAATGTAACGTGACTGTTTCTGGTGAACAAACTGCAGTAGGTACATATACTGCAACTGCAACTGAATTGAGTGATTCAAATTATAAATTACCTGTACAAAATACAGTTACATTCGAAATTGTCAAAGCCCATAGAGAAGCACCGACATCTGTAACAGCCACAGGAACAACATATAAAGGTGGAACAGATGGTAAATTAAATAATGTTGATTCATCAATGGAATATAGAAAAGATGGTGAAAATGAATGGCATAGTATTTCTGGAGATACTGTAGAAGGATTATCTACCGGTAAGTATTATGTAAGATATAAAGATAGTAAAAACTATTATGCATCATCTGATAAAGAAGTATATGTAGCCAATGGACAAGAAATCAAAGTAAAAGTTCCAGCTAGTCAAGTTGGATATACTTTAAGTGTTAGTAATACAGTTGTTGATTATAATGAATCAAGTACTCTTACATTTGCCTTGAATAAAGGCTATTCAAAAACAAAAGATTTCGCTGTTAAGGTCAATGGTGAAACTGTTCAATTAGATAACAATAATCAATACACAATTAAAAATATTCAAAAAGATACAAATATTACAGTTGAAGGAGTAGCTGATATAACAGCACCTGATACAGAAATAAAGGTATCCAATAAAACATGGAAAAGTATTTTAAATACAATTACATTCGGTTTATTCTTTAAAGAAACACAAAAAGCAGAAATTACAGCTACAGATGAAGGTAGTGGAGTTAATAAATACTATTATTATGTTGATAAATCAGGTAGTGAAAAATCACTAACAGAGAAACAATTACAAGCAGTAGATTGGAAAGAAGGAACATCTGTTACATTTAGTGAAGATAGTAATTATGTTATTTATGCCAAGGTAACAGACAAAGCAGGAAATATTAAATATGTTTCAACAGATGGTATCGTAATTGATACGATTGCACCACAAGTATCAGGTGTAGAAAACAATCAAACATATACGAAAACACAAACATTTACAGTAACTGATAACAATTTAGATACAGTAAAAGTAGATGACAAAGTTGTAACATCTTATACATTAGTTCCTAAAAAAGGAACATATACAATCGAAGTAACAGATAAATCAGGAAATAAAACAACATTAAATAATATTACAGTTAACTGGGAAAAAGTAAAAAAACCAACAGTAGAAAGCAAAGTATATACAGGACAAACATTAACTGCAAATATTTCAGAAAATGGTTTATACACAGTTAAAGAAAATAATGGTGGTATTGATGTAAATGAATATGATGTTCAATTGACTTTAAAAGATCCTACAAATTATAGATGGGAAGACGGTACTGTTGATACAACAGTAAAATTCAATATTACCCAAGCAACACAAGTTGTTACGAAACCAACAACAAAAACACTAACATATAATGGAAGTGAACAAGAATTAGTAAATGCAGCATCTACTAATGGAGGAACAGTAAAATATTCTTTAGACAATAAAAACTGGTCAACATCAATTCCAACAGGAAAAGATGCCAAAGAATATACAGTTTACTACAAAGTAGAAGGAAATAAAAACTTTAAAGATGTAGATGTACAAGAAATCACAAATAAAATCAATCCTAGAACAATTGATTTAAACTGGAACAAAGAATTAACTTACAATGGGAAAGAACAATTACCAACGGCTACAGTTAATAACTTAGTAGATGGTGATAAATGTGAAATTACTGTTGATGGAGATAAACATAAAAATGTAGGTACTTATGAAGCTAAAGCTACAAAAGTAAGTAATCCCAACTATAAATTACCTGAAAATGTAACAACAAGTTATACAATTAAACCAAAAGATATAACTGTTACAATAACACCTAATGGTGGTACTTATGGTGAAAAAATTACAGGTGCTACAGCTAAGTTAAATGATGTAGAAAATGGCAATCATCCAGAAGTAACATTAACTTACACAGGAACAGGGTATGATGGAACAAAAGTTAATGGAACAGAAGTTCCTAGTCATGCAGGTAAATATACTGTTACAGCAAGTATCGATGACAAAAACTATAATTTAACTGGTACAAATACAGCTGAATTTGTAGTAAAAGGTGCAGATGCTGGATTAAAAGTAAAAGAAGTGAATGATAAAAAATATGGTAATCAAGGATTTAAATTAGAAGTATCTCATAAAGGAAATGGAAAATTATCTTATTCAAGTAGTAATGAGGATGTAGCTACAGTAGATGATCAAGGTAATGTAACAATTCATAATGCTGGTACAACAAAATTAAAAGTTACATTAGGAGTTGATCATAACTATGATAGTGATAGTAAAGAAGTAACATTAACTGTTAATAAAATCAATCATGAATTAACAATTGATCAAAAAGATGTTGAAAAGACTTATGGTGATGAAGCATTTACAATTCATGCTCAAAGTAAAGATAATGAATCAGCTATTGAATATGCAAGTAGCGATGAAAAAGTAGCTACAGTAGATAGTGAAGGTAATGTAGTTATCAAAGGCGCAGGTAAAGTCATCATTACAGTAAGTCAAAAAGAAAGTAAGAATTATAAAAAAATATCTAAAGAAATAAATCTTACTGTTAAAGCTAAAAAGATTACAGTTACTGTAAATGATGCATCAAAGACATATGGAGATGAAGACTCTGAATTTACATATGTAAATGATAAACTTATTGGTAATGATAAATTAACAGGAATTATTCTTACAAGAGAAGAAGGAGAAGATGTAGGAACATATAAGATAAAAGTAAGTCAAAAAGAAGGATCAAATCCAAATTATGATATTACTTTTAAAGATGGAACATATACAATTAATCCATTATCGATTGATAAAGGAACAGTTGTATTAGGAAATGTCTTAAAATATACAGGAGAAAAACAAACACAAGAAGTAGAACAAGTTTTAGTCAATGGAAAAGCATTAAATAAAGAAGATTATGAAGTATTAGATAATCAAGCAACGAAAGAAGGAAAACATGTTCTAACAATCAAAGCTAAAGGAAATAACCATACAGGATCCTTTGAATATGCTTATGTTATTTTACCAAAAGATTCAGATAAGATAGGAACAGGATCATTTACTGTTAAAACAACAGGAGATGTAGAAATAAGTAGAGATGAAGTTATAGATCTCCTTATTGAAAATAAAAAAATAACAGCAAATGAATTAAGTGAAGTAGCAGAAGGTAAGAAAATAGAAATCGTATTAGAAGTAAAAGAAGCACAAGCAAATGAACTTATTGAAACAAGTACAAAAGGATATAAAGTAGGAAAATACTTAGATATTACACTTTATAAGAGTGTTAATGGAACAAATGAAAGTATACATGAACTTACAAAAGTCTTGAAAGTAACAATCAAAGTTCCAGAAGAACTAATCAATAAAGATAGTAAAACTAAAAGAGAATACTATATCGCAAGAAGTCATAATGGAAAAGTAGATATCTTAGAAACAATCTATGATGAAAAGACAAACAGTTTAACATTTGAAACAGATAAGTTCAGTGACTATGCAATTATCTATAAAGATAAAAAAGAATTAAAAACAACGGTAACTACTTCAATAAATAAATCAAATACAAAACAAACAACGAAAGCTAAAACGGGAGATAATGCAAATATTATAGGATTAATGATGCTACTAGTAAGCAGTATGTTTGTGATGGTATTTGTAAGAAAAAAAGAAAATTAATAGAGAAATAGAAAAAGTCTTTAAGTTGATGCTTAAAGGCTTTTTCGCTGTTTTCAATTTTAAATACCTAACGACACTATTCAAAATTGAACGACCTTTCTTAACAAATACCAAGTATACTAAAATATTTATATGCTACTAATTTAAATTTTAAATCTAATGATAAATTTAATAGTCAAATATTAGTAAAATATAGAGAGGAAATAATCTACTGTTTTTGTTACTTTTTTTGTAACAAGATGTTTTATTAAATAGATTGTTTTTTTTATTAAAGAGTTTATAATTGTATACAACATGAATGGAGGATTGCCTATGCTAGTAGATGGACATATGCATTTAGAAAACGGACCACTTACTAAAGAATATGTAATGGAATTTATTAATGAAGCTTATAAACAAGGATTTGATCGTATTCAAATTTTAGATCATACACATCGTTTTAAAGAATTTGAAGTTATTTATCAAGGTGTTAAAGAAGCAAGTGATCAACAAAGAGAATGGCTTGCTAATAAGAAAATGAAATTTAAAGATACACTTTCTAGTTATGTGCGTTTAATTAATGAAGTAAAAGCGGAAGAACTTCCAATAGAAGTTTTATTTGGATTAGAAGTATGTTATGTTCCTGAATATAAAGAAGAAATAAGATATATTTTAGAACCCTATCAATTTGATTTTTTAGTAGGAGCTATTCATTCTATTGATGGACTTTTATATGATATGCCTTGGTCTAAAGAACTACTTTGGGAAAAATATAATGTAGATGATATTTATCATCGTTATTATGAATTGATTTTTGATTTAGTTAAAAGCGATTTATTTACGCAATTAGCTCATCCTGATACAATTAAAATGTTTGGTTATTATCCAACTTATGATTTAAAACCAACTTATCATGAACTTGCTGAATTATTAGTAGAACATCATGTTAAAGGGGAATGTAATACAGGGTGTTATTATCGTTATCATCATCCTGATAAAGGTTTGTCTAAAGAATTGTTGGATATTTTTAAAGAACATCATGTGGATATTATTACAGCGAGTGATGCACATAAACCAGCAGATGTAGGAACTTGCATCAAAGATATTTATAAGTTATGTCAGTATGATTAGTTGTTCTTGATTGAACAACTTTTTTGCTTTATGATAAACAAAAAAAGAAAGGTTGTTAGAAATGAAAATTACAGAATTATTAGATATAAATTCGATAGATTTAAATCCACAAGTTTCTAATAAAGAAGAAGCAATCAATCATCTGGTTGATTTATTAGATCAAAGTGGAAAATTAAATGATAAAGAAATTTATAAAGAAAGTGTTTTAAGTAGAGAAACGCAAAGTACAACAGGAATTGGTGATGGTGTTGCTATTCCTCATGGACAAAGTGAAGGTGTGAAAACAGCTGGACTTTCAGCAATGGTTGTTAAAGAAGGATTAGATTTTAAATCTCTTGATGGACAATCTACTTATTTATTTTTTATGATTGGTGCTCCTAAAGATTCGGGAGGTGCTCATTTACAAGCTCTTGCACAGTTATCTACTTTATTAATGGAAGAAGATTTTAGAAATGCTTTAATTAATGCATCTTCTAAAGAAGAATTTTTACAATTAATAGATGCTAAGGAAAATAAAAAAGAAGAAGTGAAAGAAATTGTTCATCCTGCTGTTTTAGCAGTAACTGCGTGTCCTACAGGAATTGCTCATACTTTTATGGCGGCTAAAGCTTTAGAACAAGCGGGAGAAAAATTAAATATTTCTATTAAAGTAGAAACTAATGGGCAAGAAGGGGTTAAAAATCAATTAACACAAGATGATATTGATCATTGTACTTGTATTATAGTAGCTGCTGATAAAAAAGTAGAAATGCAAAGATTTGAAGCGAAAAAAGTAATTCAAGTTCCTGTAAGAGATGGGATTTCGAAAGCTGAAGAGCTTGTTCAAAAAGCAAATAATGGCGATGGTGAAATATATCATCATGATACTAAATATCATACGTTTATTTTACAAACATTTAATGAATGGTATTTCACATGCTTTACCATTCCTTGTTGCAAGTGGAGTTCTATATGGTATTTTATACCTTGTTAAAGATCAGGTATTATCAAATCAATCATTGACACTTATAAATTATGTTCAACAATTAATAACAATCATGATTATTCCAATTGTATCAGCCTATATTGCTGATAGTATTGCAGATCGACCTGCAATGGTTTCAGGTTTTGCTGGTGGATTAATTGTTTGTCAAGGAATTTCAATGTCATCAATTTCTGCTAATTCAACTTCTTTGCTTGCAGGAATTGTTGCTGGTTTTTTAGCAGGATTTGTTTCATTGATTTTAAAGAAATTATTTTCTTATTTACCACAATGTTTAAAAGGAATAGAAGCATCATTATTCCATCCTGTTTTATCAACTGTTATTGTTTTACTTGTGATGATTTATTTAAATGGTTATTTGTATATAGCACATAGCTATATTTTACAATATGTTTCACTTGTTGAATCTCAAATGTCAACAAAAATCTTATTTGGATTTGTTTTAGGAATGATGATGGCTATTGATAATGGTGGTCCTATTAATAAAACAGCCTATGTTTTTGGAATAGGAATGCTTATAAGTTATGATTATTATCCAATGGCTGCAGTCATGGCTGGAGGAATGATTCCACCATTTGTAATTGCTTTAACAGCAACATTATCTAAAAATAGATTTTCTAATCGAAAAGATGCATTAATGAATTATATTAATGGTATATCTTTTATATCTGAAGGAGCTATTCCATTTATTCAACAAGAATCAACTGTCATTTTACCAGCATGTTGTTTAGCAGCAGGTCTTGCAGGAGCATTATCAATGTATTTTGAATGTTCAATTACTTCTCCCCATGGAGGATTATTCTTAATATGGATGGTCAATAATCCATTATATTATTTAGCGTTAATTGTTTTATCAACAGTTGTAGGAACATTGTTATTATTTATTTTTACAAAATTAAAAAATAACGTAAAATAGTATGCAAGTTAATATGAAATTTTTAAGAAGTCATTGTGACTTCTTTTTTTGGACAATCCGTCCATTGAAAGAAGAAAAAAAGAAAGATAAAATAATAAAAAAGTAAGTGTCAAATAAATAAGCGATTATAAATAATTAAAGTATTCAATACAATAAGGATGTACTTGATAAGGAGGTGCATCTTTTATGATAATTAGAGGAAAAGAAAAATGGAAGGAAGTTATCGAAGCACAGAAACAAAGTGATTTGACAATTTAAAAGTATTGTAACGACAATCATATTTGTATTTCCAGCTTCTATAGACAAAAGGCTTTGATCCTTGAAGAAGAAAATACTTTTCTACCTGTCATCCTTGATAAAAGTAATGACGTTATTGATTTTGATATTGATCATCATATTTCCTGTTCCAAACAAAATCTTAAGATTTTATTGGAGAACCTGCTATGATTATTAATACCGATGAAATCAAAAATATCTATGTTGCCAAACAGTTTTGTGACATGAGAAAACAGATTGATGGTTTTACTTTGAACGTTACATCTCAGTTCAATATGAATATCTCGGATCATAGCCTGTTTATTTTTACCAAAGAGCGCCGTAAAGCTCCTCGCTTTAGCTATGGGGATATAAGGAGATCCCTTTGTAGTTGTTTTTAAAATGATTGTCCAACACTTCGTGTATTGATGCATATAATATATAATAGAATTATAAATTAAAAGAAAGGAAATAAATAAAATTAAAATATAGGTGAAGCGTATGCAACTATCAGAAACAGTAAAACTATATCCAACTGAATATCAAATAGAGTTAACTAGAAATACTATGTCTGAATATATTTCTACAGTAAATAATATTGTTTCTGATTATACTAATAAAGATAATGGAAATATTGAAAGTGTTAAAGAAATTAAAAATATTAAAAGTATTTCTAAATTAACAACTGCGGATGTGAAAGCAAAACTACCTAGTGCTTTATGTAATCAATGTATTCGTGACGCAAAATCTATTGTCAAAAAATATGATAAGGCATGTAAAGAAGTTGAAAAGGCTAAAAAGAATAAGAAGAATCAAAAAAGTAAAAAGAATAAAAATTCAAAAAATGTAAAAGAAGTAGAAGAAATAAAAGAAGTAAAAAAGTTAAAGGAAATAAAAGTTCCTGTTTTAAAGAAATTATGTTGTTATATCAATAATCAAAACTTTAAAATTCAAGATAACTATATTTCATTTCCTGTAATGATAGATGGAAAATCAAAACGTATTTCTGTTAAAACTAAAATGACAGATAAACAAAAATTAATTTTATCTTCTCATAGACTAGGTACAATGCGTATTGTTATTAAAAATATAAATACATTAGTTGCACAATTTGTATATGAAATTAATGAAATTGAGAAAGTAAATGAAAGCAATAATGTCATGGGAGTAGATTTAGGCATCAAATGTCCTGCAGTAAGTTATTGTACAGATGGAAGTGTTAAATTCTATGGCAATGGTAGAAAAAATAAGTATATGAGAAGACACTATGCAAATTTAAGAAAATGGTTTCAAAAAGCAAAGAAACCAACTGTTGTCAAAAGAATTAAGAATAAAGAACAACGTATTATGAAAGACATAGATCATAAGATAAGTCGTGAAATCGTCAATACAGCAAAGAAACATAAAGCAAAAGTAATAAAATTAGAGCGATTAGAAAACATTCGCTCAACGACAAGAACAAGTCGTAAAAACAATCCTAGTCTGCATACATGGTCTTTCTATAGATTAGCACAATATATAGAATATAAAGCCAAACTTGCAGGAATAGAAGTTGAATATGTATATCCAGCTTATACAAGTCAAAAATGTCCTCAATGTGGAAATATCCACCATGCAAAAGATAGAAAGTATATTTGTAAATGTGGATATCATACACATAGAGATTTGTTAGGTGCGATAAACATTTGTAATTCAACTGAATACATTGGTAACAGATGTATTGCCTAGGGAGCTATATGCTCTGCCCTAGGAGTGGTAATGGCATACCATATCTTGCACTACGACCTACTAGAAATAGACTGGTCATTCAATATATTTTTAATAAAAGTGTAAAAAGAATGTATATTGAAAGGTAGCAAGAATCCCCTGCCTTTAGACATAGGGAGTGTC
>OJNJ01000540.1_pt1 | contig 22064 bp, 17 predicted proteins | sample 1597491 | NCBI WGS metagenome assembly OJNJ01 (sample SAMEA2452132, study PRJEB22498) | human gut metagenome | biome: human feces; feature: human gut; material: feces | place: Australia | collected 2012 | reverse complement strand
TCAATACGGAAGAAGTGACACCGGATATGGATGAATCCACGACAGAAGAGACAACGGAGGATGCAACCAATACGGACGCAGATAAGAAAGAGAGTAAAGGTCTTGGAAACTGGTTATATATCATAATTTTTGGTGTAGTGGCAGTGGTTGTAATCGGTGTGAAGATGGCAGGCGGTAAAAAAGGCAAGCCGGAAGCGAGCGATGACAGTATGTATGGCGAGAAGGATGAAACCGAAGAGGAAGAATCCGACTATGACGAAGAGGACGAGTAAATATGAAATGGGGTGGCAGAAAGTGACTGCCACCCTTTTATGGAGGTAGCAGATGAAACTTGTAACTGCATTATCCGGCAAATATGGAAAAGAAGAAGTAGAAGAAGCGATTGACGAAGTTCAGACATTGATCAAAAATGAGGAACTTTTCACAAAGGACACCTATGAAAACTATATGATGGATTTCAAAAAGCGTCCGACCGTTGTAAAAGCCCTTTGTTTACATATCGCACATGACTGCAATCTTGCCTGTCGTTACTGCTTTGCAGAAGAGGGCGAGTATCATGGAAGAAGGGCATTGATGTCCTTTGAGACCGGTAAAAAAGCATTGGATTTCCTGATCGCAAATTCCGGTAACAGAAGAAACTTAGAGGTGGACTTCTTTGGTGGAGAACCTCTTATGAACTGGCAGGTTGTAAAAGACCTCGTAGCCTACGGAAGAGAGCAGGAGAAGATCCACAACAAGAACTTCCGTTTTACACTTACTACAAACGGCGTTTTATTAAATGATGAGATCATGGAATTTGCCAACAAAGAAATGGGCAATGTGGTTTTAAGCATTGACGGAAGAAAAGAAGTCCATGATCATATGAGACCATTCCGCAAGGGAGCAGGAAGCTATGACCTGATCGTGCCGAAGTTCCAGAAATTTGCAGATAGCCGCAATCAGGACAAGTATTATGTGAGAGGTACTTTCACACACAATAACCTTGATTTCTCCAATGATGTGCTGCATCTGGCAGATCTTGGATTCAAACAGATCTCAGTAGAGCCTGTAGTGGCACAGCCAACCGAGGATTATGCAATCCGTGAGGAAGACCTTCCACAGCTTTATGAGGAATATGACAAGCTGGCTGCTGAGATGGTAAAGAGACATAAAAATGGAAATGATTTTAACTTCTTCCATTTTATGATAGATCTGGAGGGTGGACCGTGCGTGGCAAAACGTCTTTCCGGCTGTGGTTCAGGAACAGAGTATCTGGCAGTGACACCTTGGGGTGACCTTTATCCTTGTCATCAGTTTGTTGGAAATGAGGATTTCCTGCTTGGAAATGTGGACGAGGGTATCAAACGTCAGGATATCTGTGATGAATTTAAGTGCTGCAATGTTTATGCGAAAGAAAAATGCCGTAACTGTTTTGCAAAATTCTATTGCAGTGGCGGATGTGCAGCAAACTCCTACAATTTCCATGGAGATATCCACAATGCATACGACATCGGATGTGCACTTCAGAAAAAGCGTATTGAATGCGCAATCATGATTAAGGCTGCCGAGGCAGACGAAGAATAAAGGAAGGGTAAAACAATGAAAAAGAGTAAAGCAGCAGTCATATTGGCAGTAATCCTTGCAGCGTTTGTGGGACTTGCTTATTATGCATCAATTATTCTTTCATCCACCGGAATCGGCGAAGATATGTCAATTCCTCTGGGACTGGATCTCTCCGGTGGTGTTTCCATTACTTATCAGGTAGTGGACGAGAATCCAAGTGCTGAAGATATGAGTGATACCATTTATAAACTTCAGAAACGTGTAGACAGTTACAGTACAGAAGCTTCCGTATATCAGGTTGGAGACGACAGAATTACGGTTGAGATCCCTGGTGTGCAGGATGCAAATGAGATTTTAGAGGATCTTGGAAATCCGGGATCTTTAGAGTTCCAGATGCCGGATGGATCAGTTTTCATGACCGGTGACATGGTGGAAGATGCTCAGGGAGCAACAGCGACCGACAGATATGGAAACAAACAATATATTGTATCTTTAAAGTTAACAGACGAAGGTGCAAAGATATTCGGTGAAGTAACAAGCGAGAATATTGGCAAGAACCTTCCAATCGTATATGATGGGGAGACTATCAGTTATCCGCAGGTGCAGAGTGCAATCACAGGTGGTGAAGCACAGATCACAGGAATGTCTTCTTTTGAAGAGGCAGATAATTTGGCAACGCAGATCCGTATCGGTTCTCTTTCTTTACAGCTTTCCGAGTTAGAGTCCTCTGTCGTAGGAGCACAGTTGGGAAGCCAGGCAATCTCTACCAGTTTAAAAGCCGGTGCGATCGGTCTTGCAATCGTTATGGTATTTATGATCATTATGTACGCAGTACCGGGTATTGCAGCATCCTTAGCACTTGCAATTTATACAACTTTAGTGATTGCAACCTTATATTTATTCGAGATCACACTGACACTTCCGGGTATCGCAGGTATTATCCTTGGTATCGGTATGGCGGTGGATGCAAACGTTATCGTATTTGCACGTGTCCGTGAGGAGATCGCAACCGGAAAATCGGTTCAGACATCTATGAAGATCGGTTTCCAGAAAGCGATGTCAGCTATCTTAGATGGTAACATTACAACCCTGATCGCATCTGTTGTGCTTATGGCGTTAGGTTCCGGTACCGTAAAAGGCTTTGCCTATACATTAATGATCGGTATCATCCTTTCCCTTTTTACAGCGATGGTTGTGACCAGATACATTCTGTATTCTCTGTATGCATTGGGACTGAAGAGTGAAAAACTTTACGGTCGTGCAAAAGAGAGAAAGAGCATTGATTTTATTGGAAAAAAAGCAGTATTCTTTACAATTTCCGGTATCATTATCGCTGCCGGACTGATCAGTATGGGAGTACATTCCGCAACAGAGGGCAAGGCATTGAACTATGGTCTTGACTTTATGGGTGGAACTTCCACAACGGCTGATTTTGGCAAAGATATGACCATCGAGGATATCGAGAATGACATTGTTCCTTATGTGGAAAAAGTAACCGGGGATTCCGATGTGCAGGCAACAAAAGTAGAAGGAACAACACAGGTTACAATTAAGACACGTACCTTAAGTCTTGATGAGCGTCAGGAATTGGAAGATACACTGGCAGAAAATTGTGACGTGGATGCATCCACCATCACTTCCCAGAGTATCAGTTCTACCATCAGTGGTGAGATGCGTTCCGATGCATTGAAAGCGGTTATCGTGTCCTGTATCTTTATGTTACTTTACATCTGGTTCCGTTTTAAGGATATCAGATTTGCAGCAAGTGCGATCCTTGCATTGGTTCATGACGTTCTTGTTGTGATCACAGTATATGCACTTGTGCGTATTTCTGTAGGAAGTACCTTTATTGCATGTGTTCTTACCATCGTAGGTTACTCTATCAATGATACGATCGTTATCTTTGACCGTATCCGTGAGAATCTTGCATTAAAGACCGGAAAACAGACTGCAGAGGATTTGAGAGAAATCGCAAACAAGAGTTTAACTCAGACATTATCCAGAAGTATCAATACTTCTATTACAACTTTTATTATGGTCGTAATGCTTTACATTTTAGGTGTGGCAAGTATCCGTGATTTCTCACTTCCACTTATGGCAGGTCTTGTATGTGGTGCTTATTCTTCTATCTGCATCGCAACAGAGTTATGGTATGTCATGAAAGTACATTTAGGAAAAAATAAAGCAACAAAATAGTTGTGAAATAGGAAAACGGCTGCCTTCTGGCGGCCGTTTTTGCATTTCACATTTACAGAAAAAACGAAGGGAGACAGGAGAATGCAAAAAGGACTTTTGATCTATCTGATCGTTATGAATCTCATTGGACTTGCAGTGATGGCAATGGACAAAAGCAAGGCAAGACATCATGTATGGCGGATACCGGAGAAAACACTTTTCCTTGTGAGTATTTTAGGCGGCAGTGTCGGAACGTGGGCCGGCATGTATCTGTTTCATCATAAGACAAAGCACTGGTATTTTGTGGTGGGAATGCCGGCGATCCTGATCTTACAGATGTGCATTGCGGTATTGATCTGGAAAACGCATGGGTTTGGGATGTGATAAAGGCATGGTTTGCGACAGCGTATACATTTTTTAAATAAATTTATAATTGAATATTTACAGAAAGTCCTTTATAATGAACTTTAAAATCTGGCGGAAGACAAGGAGGAGTTTATGTACACATTAGAAGATATTCAGGCAGTGGATATGGAAGTTGCACAGGCAATTACCGATGAACTTGACAGACAGAACAGTCATATTGAGCTGATCGCATCCGAAAACTGGGTAAGCCCGGCGGTTATGTCTGCAATGGGAAGTGTCCTGACGAATAAATATGCGGAAGGTTATCCGGGAAAGAGATATTACGGTGGCTGTGAGTGCGTGGACGTTGTGGAAGAACTGGCAAGAAAGCGCGCAAAAGAATTATTTGGGTGTGAGTATGTCAATGTGCAGCCACATTCCGGTGCGCAGGCAAATATGGCGGTACAGTTTGCAATTTTAAAACCGGGTGATACGATCATGGGAATGAACTTAGACCATGGCGGACATCTGACACATGGTTCTCCGGTCAATTTTTCCGGAAGCTATTTCCATGTAGTACCATATGGTGTCAATGATGAGGGATTTATTGATTATGATAAAGTGGAAGAGATTGCAATGGAATGTAAACCGAAAATGATCATTGCAGGAGCATCCGCTTATGCGAGAACTATTGATTTCAAGAAATTCCGTGAGATCGCAGACGCATGTGGTGCAGTGCTCATGGTTGATATGGCACATATTGCAGGACTTGTGGCAGCAGGACTTCATCCAAGCCCAATTCCATATGCACACGTTGTGACGACCACGACACACAAGACATTGCGCGGACCGAGAGGCGGAATGATTTTGAGCAGTCAGGAAGTTGCGGACAAGTATAACTTTAACAAAGCAATCTTCCCGGGTATTCAGGGCGGACCACTGATGCATGTGATCGCAGCTAAGGCAGTCTGCTTCAAAGAGGCATTGCAGCCGGAATTTAAGGTTTACCAGCAGAATATTATTGACAACGCACAGGCACTCTGCAAGGGACTGATGGATCGTGGAATTAAGATCGTATCCGGTGGAACAGACAATCACCTCATGCTCGTAGATCTGACCAATTATGATCTTACCGGAAAAGCAGTTGAGAAACTTCTGGATTCCGTCAACATTACCTGCAATAAGAATGCAATTCCAAATGATCCCCAGTCTCCATTTGTTACAAGCGGTGTACGTCTCGGAACAGCAGCAGTTACTTCACGAGGCATGAAACCGGAAGATATGGATAAGATTGCAGAAGCAATTGCTATGACCTTAAAAGAAGAAGGCAGCCAGGAAAAGGCAAAGGCAATCGTCAAAGAACTTACAGACAAATATCCTCTGGTTGGATAAATAAATCATACAAAATAATGTATAAAAGCGAAATGCATGGTTCATGAGTGAACAGCACTTCGCTTTTATTTATTATGTCGCTGAATCGAGAAACTTATTTAACCAAATTATACCAAAATTATCCAAATAAAATCATGGATTTTTTTCAGAAAACGTAGTATAGTAACAATAGCTGATAATAAGTTACTGAGAACAGAGTGAACAGTAACGATGATATATCACAGTATATTGAAAACAATAACAGAGAGCAGGTGACAGAATTTGGAAAAAGTGATAATCATAGGTGCCGGACCTGCAGGAATTTCCGCTGCGCTTTATGCAGTTCGTGGAAATCTGGATCCCCTGGTGATCAATAATGGGATCGGTGCTTTGGAAAAAGCAGAGAAAATAGAAAACTATTACGGACTGGAACATCCGCTGTCCGGTCAGGAATTATATGATACAGGAATCGCTCAGGCGAAAGCACTGGGCGTACGAATATTGGATGCACAGGTTCTGGGAGTCGGCGGGTTTGATACTTTTGTGGTAAAAACTACAGAAGGTGAATTCGAGACTCAGAGTCTGATTCTTGCAACAGGAAGTAAGCGCGCTGCACCGAAGATCCCGGGTGTTAAAGAATTTGAGGGAAAAGGTGTCAGCTACTGTGCAATCTGCGATGCTTTCTTTTACAGAGGCAAGGATGTAGCAGTTCTTGGAAACGGTGATTTCGCCATGCATGAAGCAAAGGAATTGTCAAATACTGCTTCTACAGTAACCATTTATACAAACGGTGAAGAACCGGAATTTACACCTGAAGAAAATATCAGTGTAAACACAATGAAGATCCAGTCTGTAGAGGGCGATGATCTGGTATCCGGAATCCGTCTTGAACCTGATGTGCAGGCAGAGGAAATAAAGGCAGAAGCAGGTCAGCAGGCAAATGATTTCTGTCCTGCAGAGGGTGTATTTATTGCAATGGGAACTGCAGGCAGTACTGAGATTGCCCGCCAGATGGGAGCTGAACTTACTGAAAAAGGAAACATTAAAGTTAACGAAAATATGGAAACAACCATCCCGGGACTCTATGCGGCAGGTGACTGTACAGGTGGACTTCTTCAGGTGGCGAAAGCTGTGTATGAGGGAGCACAGGCAGGTATTAATGCAGGGAAGTATGTAAGATCTTTAAAATAAAAAATCTAAAATAAAAACTGAAAATTTAACAGGGTTATAGTGTTGATATTATAAAACCAGAGAACTTACATTGCAAATTTTTATAAAGAATAAGCAAAGGAGATATAAATCATGGCAAAAGAGATTACAACAGCAAATTTTGAAACAGAAGTATTAAAATCTGAGAAACCGGTTCTTATAGATTTCTGGGCAACATGGTGTGGTCCATGTATGCGTCAGGGTCCGGTTGTAGAAGAACTGGCAGAAGAGGGATACGCAGTAGGAAAAGTAGACGTAGATCAGAATATGGCACTTGCACAGCAGTTTCGTGTAGTCAGCATTCCGACACTGATCCTGTTTAAAGACGGTGCGGAAGTGAAACGCTTCGTAGGTCTTACTTCCAAAGAAGAGCTGAAGAGTGCACTGGAAGGCTAAAGATTTATGAAGATTTTATTAGTGGCATGCAATGCAAAATATATTCATTCTAATCTTGCTGTTTATGATCTGCAGGCATATGCATCTGATTACGCAGATCATATTGTATTAAAGGAATATACCATCAACCAGCAGAAAGATGATATCATGCGTGATATTTACCTGGAGCATCCTGATGTGGTATGCGTGTCCTGTTATATCTGGAACCTTTCTTTTGTAAAAGAACTGATGGCAGATCTGATAAAGATTCTTCCGGGCGCCGACTTCTGGGCCGGCGGTCCGGAAGTTTCTTATGATGCGGAGAAATTCCTGACAGAAAACTCAGAATTTAAAGGTGTTATGGTCGGGGAAGGTGAAGAAACATTTAAAGAACTTGCCGGATATTATGTGGAAAAAAATCCGCAGGATCTGAAAAATATGACAGGAATCTGTTACAGAGACGGAGATCAGATCATACATAATGGATGGCGCCAGATCATGGACTTAAGCAGTATTCCGTTCATTTACAAAGATCTGTCTGAGTTTAAGAACAGGATCATTTATTATGAAAGCAGCAGAGGATGTCCTTTCTCCTGCAGTTACTGTCTTTCTTCCATTGATAAGAAACTGCGTTTCAGAGATACAGAGACAGTAAAGAAAGAGCTGCAGTTTTTTATAGACAATAAGGTTCCGCAGGTAAAGTTTGTAGACCGTACCTTTAACTGTAAACATGACCATGCAATGGCAATCTGGAAGTATATTAATGAACACGATAATGGTGTGACAAACTTCCATTTTGAGATTTCAGCAGATCTGTTAAGAGAAGAGGAACTGCAGGAAATGTCCACCATGCGCCCGGGTCTGATTCAGCTGGAGATCGGAGTACAGTCAACAAATCCGGACACGATTAAGGCAATTCACAGAACTATGGATTTTGAAAAATTGAAAGGAATTGTTGACAGAATCCATAGCTTTGGAAATATCCATCAGCATCTGGACCTGATTGCAGGACTTCCCTATGAAGATTACGACAGCTTCCGGCATTCCTTTAATGATGTTTATGCACTGAAACCACAGCAGCTTCAGCTGGGCTTTTTGAAGGTGTTAAAGGGTTCCCATATGATGGAGATGTGCAGGGAATATGGTATTGTATACAAAACACAGGAGCCTTATGAGGTACTTTCCACGAAGTGGCTGGATTATGACCATGTTTTGAAGCTGAAAACTGTGGAAAATATGGTGGAAGTGTATTATAATAGTGGACAATTCCAGAATACACTTGAATATCTGGAAAAATTTTTTCCGGATGCTTTCTCGATTTATGAGAGACTGGGCAGCTTTTACATGGAAAAGGGCTATGGTGATGTTTCTCATACAAGAATGCGAAGATATGAGATCCTGCTGGAATTTCTGGAGGATGTGCCGGAGATTTCCATGGATCAGGTAAAAGACCAGATGGTATATGATCTCTATCTGAGAGAAAACTTGAAAAGCCGTCCTGGCTTTGCCAGAGATCAGAAGCCTTTTGAGAGACAGATATGGGACTTCAGAAAACGGGAAAAAGTGGCAAAGAATGCACATGTGGAAGTATTTGCAGATGGAACAGTGCTGCTGTTTAACTATGCAGACCGTGATCCGCTGACTAACAACGCTCATGTGACAGATGTGACGAAAGATGTGTTTGAGAACCTGAACAGAGATTAAAGAGGTGAAGAGAAATGGGAATGTTTAATCCAAAGAACCGTAAAGTGATCACAGCAATTATTGCAATCATTCTGGTACTGGCAATGGTAGTACCAACAGTTCTGTCTCTGATCGTATAATAAATTTTCGGAGGAAAAGAATGAGACTGGGACAGGCGGCAATGGAGGCTCTGAGGGCAGAAATAACCGGATGCCTGAAACCGGGAGATGAACTGGTAGTGGCATGTCCGGTGGCTCTGAAAGGAACCTCTGTAATAGCAAAAAATAAAAAGGACAAACTGGCAGAGAGATTCTCTGCCGGTTTTATTCAGAATTGTATTTCACTTCGGGACGATTATGGAGCCGGCAGTATTGTCTGGAAGATTGCGCAGGAGGCAGATGCCAGCGCATTATATGCTATGGGCGAAGGCGGTTTTTTAAGTGCGCTCTGGAAGATGGCAGAAGCTTCAGAAGTAGGACTGGAAGCAGACTTCCGTAAGGTACCGATTCGTCAGGAGACCATAGAAGTGTGCGAGATTTTTGACCTGAATCCATATAAGCTTCAGGCAGATGGAGCAGTATTGATTGGAATCCGCGGAGGTGAAGCACTGGTACAGAGACTTCGCAATGAGGGATTTATGGCAGAGGTCATCGGTCAGACAAACAGTGGCAATGACCGGCTTCTCTACAGTGGCGGCAGTGCCCGATATCTGGAACGTCCGGCAGAGGATGAACTGCAGCAACTTCTCAAAGAGTAACTGCAGGAAACTTAAGAGACAATTTTCTAAGAAAAGACAGACGATTAATAACAAGAGGAATAAAAACAAAATGGCAAAATTAAATATTGTACTTCATGAGCCGGAGATTCCTGCAAACACAGGAAATATCGGCCGTACCTGTGTGGCAACAGGAACCAGACTCCATCTTATCGAGCCTCTGGGATTTTCCTTAAGTGAGAAAGCCTTAAAGAGAGCAGGAATGGATTACTGGAAAGATCTGGATGTAACTACATATCTGGATTTTGAGGACTTTCTGGAGAAGAATCCCGGGGCAAAAATTTACTATGCAACAACAAAAGCACCTCAGACTTATACTGATGTTCATTATGAAGAAGACTGCTACATTATGTTTGGAAAAGAGAGTGCAGGAATCCCGGAGGACATTCTGGTCAATAATCAGGAAACCTGTGTAAGAATCCCTATGATCGGAGATATCCGTTCTCTGAACTTGAGCAATTCCGTAGCAATTGTTCTGTACGAGGCACTGCGCCAGAATAATTTTGACCACATGAATCTGGAAGGACACCTGAGAAACTACGACTGGAAATAATCACAGTAAGCAGACTGGAGGAGTTATATGCCAAATACCACAAAAGCAGCTCTGGAAGAATCCCTGAAACGGCTTCTTCTGAAGAAACCTCTGGACAAGATCACGATAACAGATATTACCACAGACTGTGGAATAAGCCGCATGGCTTTTTATTATCATTTCAAGGATATTTATGATCTGGTTGAATGGTCCTGTGTGGAAGATGGGACAAAAGCCCTTCAGGGCAAAAAGACTTCTGAGTCCTGGACAGAAGGGCTGACCCAGATATTTGAGGCAGTGCTGGAAAACAAACCGTTTATTATGAATGTTTACAGAAATGTGGACAGGGAGCGGATAGAAAATTATCTTTTTAAATTAACCTATGATCTGATCGTGGGTGTGGTGGAAGAAAAAAGCAAGGGTCTGAATATCACAGAAGAGGATAAGAAATTTATTGCAGACTTCTATAAATATGGTTTTGTGGGAATCATGCTTGAGTGGATCAGGGAAGGAATGAAAGAAAATATTGAAGATCTGGTAAGAATGATGGATCTGACGCTTCACGATACAGTGACTACATCCATTCATAACTTTCAGAAAAATAATATGGAAAAATAATCATATAAAAATTCTTTACAAAAGCCGCAGGGTGATAAAAAACTTATCATTCGGCGGCTTTTGTAAATTGTAGAATCATATTTTAACTGTTAATATACAGCCATAGCAACAAACAAATCATTCAGACGGATGAAATGCTTATGATATGGGAAACATACAGATAAGAATGTAAAAGTCATGAAGATGTCTTGACGGGAAATGGGTAAAGCAGAGAGAACGAAAAGCATTTAAAATCACAGGGCTGAAAGAACTTCTAAAGAAGAATTGAAGAAAGGTGGATGTGTATTATGAGTAAAAATAAAGGTTTAGGACTTGTATCCGCATTGGCAGTTGGAGCAGGCGTGGCAGCAGTGGCAGCAGGAAAGAAGTATAAAACAGCTGAGACAAAGAAAAAAGAAGATTATGACGCACTTCATAATACAAGTGAATATCGCAATACAGAACGTGGAAAATATGAGAAAAACAGTAAGGGAATTTATTATACAAACGGTAACTATGAAGCATTTGCACGTCCAAGAAAGCCGGAAGGCGTAGATGATAAACATGCTTATATCGTAGGAAGCGGACTGGCTTCTCTTGCAGCAGCCTGTTTCCTTGTACGTGACGGACAGATGCCCGGAAAGAATATCCACATTCTGGAAGCAATGGATATTGCAGGCGGAGCATGTGACGGTATCTTTGATCCGAGCCGCGGATATGTGATGCGTGGGGGACGTGAGATGGAAAACCATTTCGAGTGCTTATGGGATCTTTTCAGAAGTATTCCATCCATTGAAACACCTGGTGTATCCGTACTTGACGAATACTATTGGCTGAATAAGGAAGACCCGAACTATTCTCTCTGTCGTGCAACAAAAGAGAGAGGCAAGGATGCTCATACAGACGGTAAATTCAATCTGAGCCAGAAGGGCTGCATGGAGATCATGAAGCTGTTCATGACAAAGGATGAAGATCTTTATGACAAGACAATTGAAGATGTATTTGACGATGAGGTATTTGATTCCACATTCTGGTTATACTGGAGAACCATGTTTGCATTTGAGAACTGGCACAGTGCACTGGAAATGAAACTGTACTTCCAGAGATTTATCCATCACATTTCCGGACTTCCGGATTTCAGCGCCCTGAAATTTACTAAATACAATCAGTATGAATCCCTGATTCTGCCAATGCAGAAATATCTGGAAGAAGCAGGCGTTGAATTCCAGTTCAATACAGAGGTTACAAACGTACTCTTTGAGTTTGAAGGCAATAAGAAGATTGCAAAAGCAATCGAGTGTAAGGTGAATGGCGTAGAAAAGGGAATTGTTCTTACAGAAAACGACTTTGTATTTGTGACAAACGGAAGCTGTACAGAGGGAACCATCTATGGCGATCAGAATCATGCACCGAACGGAGATGCAGAAGTTCGTACAAGTGGATGCTGGAGTCTCTGGAAAAATATCGCAAAACAGGATCCGTCCTTCGGACATCCTGAGAAATTCTGTTCTGATATTGCTAAGACAAATTGGGAGTCAGCAACAGTGACTACTCTGGATGATAAGATCATTCCTTATATTACAGATATCTGCAAACGTGATCCGAGAACAGGCAAGGTTGTTACAGGCGGTATTGTAAGCTGTCAGGATTCCAGCTGGTTATTAAGCTGGACGATCAACAGACAGGGACAGTTCAAGGATCAGGACAAAGACAAGGTTTGTGTATGGGTATATGGTCTGTTTACAGATGTACCTGGTGATTATATCAAGAAGCCTATGAAGGAGTGTACAGGTAAGGAAATCACAGAAGAGTGGCTCTATCATCTTGGCGTTCCGGTTGACCAGATTGAAGACATGGCTGAGAACAGTGCAGTTTGTGTACCGACCATGATGCCTTATATTACAGCATTCTTTATGCCGAGAACAAAGGGTGACAGACCTGATGTTATTCCGGATGGCTGTGTAAACTTCGCATTCCTCGGACAGTTTGCCGATACACCAAGAGATACTGTATTTACTACTGAATATTCCGTAAGAACTGCTATGGAGGCTGTATATGGACTTCTTGGTGTTGACAGAGGTGTGCCGGAAGTATGGGGCAGTGTTTATGATATCAGAGAATTACTGGATAGCAGTGTGAAGCTGATGGATGGAAAATCTCCACTGGAGATCGAACTTCCGGGACCACTGGATATGCTGAAGAAACCGCTTTTGAAAGTTGTTAAGGGAACTGTGGTCGAGAAAGTACTCAGAGATCATGATGTGATCAAAGATTATATGATGTAAATATAGAGATGTAAGTGATATGAAAAGGCTGCAGGAGATATCCGGCAGCCTTTTTGTAAAGCCGTTAAAAGTTGATGGAAAGTTGCTTTGGTAAAGAAAAAACAGGTTGCAAATTAAAAAGACAGATGATAATATATAATGAAATATATAGAAAAAATTGAATGGGACAATAAAAAGTCTGAAAAAACAAGTAAATATGATAATATATTGGAAGCTTTACTGTAATAATGAATGTGTTGCGCAGGAGGGCTTTCAAGGGAGTGAAGGGAGGTTTTTTTATGGAACTTGAGATGTATCGCAGGTATTCGCAGATGGCAAGAGGTATTGAGAAGGCTGAGCTGGTGTTTAAAAATGGGCGTGTGTTCAGCTCTGGTACAGGAGAATTTATTGATGGTGATGTGGCTGTTGCAGATGGAATTGTGATCGGAGTCGGTACATACGAAGGAGAGACAGAGATTGATCTGGAAGGAAAAGTAATCTGTCCGGGATTTATCGACAGTCATCTGCATCTGGAATCTACTCTGGTGACGCCGGGTGAGCTGGTCCGGCAGGCTGCACAGTGTGGAACTACAACATTTATTGTAGATCCTCATGAGTCTGCAAATGTATCCGGTACGGATGGAATTGATTATATCCTGGATCAGACAGAAGATGCACCGGCGAATGTATATGTGATGATGCCTTCCTGTGTTCCGGCGACTCATGTGGATGATAACGGGTGTATTCTTACAGCAGGAAAAATGAAGGGATATCTGGAACATCCGAGGATTCTGGGACTGGGTGAAGTGATGGATGCGCCTTCTGTGATTAACGGAAGTGTTGCCATGCATGAAAAGCTTCAGCTGTTTCAGGACAGAGTGAAGGATGGCCATGCACCGTTTCTGGCACCTGGGGATCTGGCTGCATATGTACTTGGCGGAATTGACACAGATCATGAGTGTGTGGATTATGAGTATGCAATGGCTGAGGCAAGAAATGGAATGCAGGTATTGATACGTGAGGGAAGTGCAGCAAGAAATCTGGATGCTATTGTGAAGGGGATTGTGGAACACCATACAGATACTTCCAGTTTCTGCTTCTGTACGGATGATAAGCATATCGAAGAAATCCGTAAAGAGGGGCATATCAATTATAATGTGAAGCGGGCTGTACAGCTTGGACTTCCGGTTGAGAAAGCACTGCAGATGGCAACGATCCAGCCTGCAAGATGCTATGGTTTATACAGACTTGGAATGATCGCACCCGGAAGACAGGCAGATTTTGTCATTCTGGATAATGTGGCAGATCTGAATGTTGTAGATGTATATCATTGTGGTAAGAAGATCATTAAAGATGAGAAAGCAGAATTGAAACCATGTCCTCCATATCTGAAAAATACAGTTCATGTATCTGGGTTCAGTGAGGAACGTCTGAAACTGAAACATCCGGGAACAAAGGCAAGAGTGATTCAGATGCTTGAGAAACAGATTGTGACAAGGGATGTTCTTGAAGAGGTTCCATGGATAGAATCGGATGGTGAGAAATATTTTGCTCCGGACGGGGAATATCAGAAGATTGCAGTGATCGAGCGTCATAAGAATACGGGCAAGATGGGAGTGGGCATTATAAAAGGCTATGGAATCCGCGGCGGAGCCATTGCTTCCAGTGTTTCTCATGATTCCCACAATATTATTGTAGTAGGAGATAATGATCGTGATATGGCTATTGCTGTAAAAGAAATGATGCGGACGCAAGGTGGTTATACTCTGGTATGCAATGGAGAGATTTATGGAACCTTACCACTTCCTGTCATGGGACTGATGAGCGATGCCGGCTACGAGAGTGTAAATGAAGCACTTGCAAAAATGATTCCGAAGGCCCATGAGATGGGAGTGAAAGAAGGATTTGATCCGTTTATCACCCTGTCATTTATGGCACTTCCTGTGATTCCTGAAATCAGGATCACACCGAGAGGAATCTATCTCGTAAATGAAGACAGAATGCTGAGAACACCGTTTAGTTAAGGTGGGTGAAATGTCTTAAATGCATTATTTACGAGGATTGCCATAGAATAAAAAAATACCGTAATAAAAGTAAATGATATATACTTTTGTTACGGTATTTTTTATAGCAGTCCTCTCAGACACGCTCCAGGTAAGAGGGTTGTTACAGGTATATTTAAGACAATATTTTTCAAGTGAAAGAAATTTATTTCGTTTTCTCCAGAGTAAAGATAAATTCGGTTCCCACACCTTCTGTACTGATCACATCAATATTCTGGTTATGTGCATTGATGATCTCTTTGACTATAGAAAGTCCAAGTCCGGTGCCTTTACGGTCTTTTCCGCGGGATGCATCAATTTTGTAGAAACGATCCCAGATTTTGCCCAGGCTTTCTTTGGGAATGCCGGTTCCGTAATCTTTTACAGAAACGAAGACCTTACCGCTTTTTACAGTTGTTTCAATTTGAACAGAGGAATTATCATTGCTGAATTTAATGGCATTATCAAGAAGGTTGTAAAGGACCTGCTGAATCTGTTCCATATCAGCTCTGACATAAAGTTCATGTCCGGAGAGAAGCAGCTCCAGACGGATCTGGCGGCTGGTGCAGATGCCTTCAAATGTAGCTGCTGTGTTTTTGATGGTATCATTGATATCAAAACGCTGAATGTGCATCATCCGTTTTTTCATATCCAGTTCATTCAGAGTCAGAAGACTGCGGGTGAGTTTTTCAAGACGTTCAGATTCAAAAGCGATGATCTTCAGATACCGTTCCTGCATCTCATAGGGGATGGTACCGTCCAGTATGGCATTGACATATCCCTTGATGGAGGTAAGGGGAGAACGGAAATCATGAGAGACATTTGCAATGAATTTACGCTGATATTCTCCGTTTTTGTTCAGTTCATCGGACATATAATTCAGAGTTTTGGCAAGATATCCCATTTCATCATCAGAAGTAACGTCTATTTTATATGCAAGATTACCTCCTGCATATTCACTGGCACCTTTCATGATCCTGGCCAGGGGCTTACGTATGTAGTGGCTGTAAGCCCAGAGCAGAAGACTGGTGGCTGCATAGCACAGGAGAAAGATTACCTGCATGATAAAAAGAATACTGCTTCGGCTCTGATAAAGGTTTGTCATCGAATAATGGATTGCCACGTAACCTTTGGTTTCCATATCAGAGGTGATCGGGGCAATAACACTCAAATGATCTGTTTTAAAGAAACCATAAAACTTTCCAATCTGATAATAGTTGCTTCCCCATTTGGAAGCATCGAATTCTTCCAGTGGGATTGGATCCCGGACATCAATATTTTTCTGTGTACTTACAATGATTTCACCGTTACTGTTGATGATCCACAATACAGCATCCTGAAAATCGGAAATTGCACATAAGTGTTCCTGAAGAGTATCTACTGTACTGGAAGAGATATTGCTTTTAACTGCTTCGTTAGATGCAATATTGTGCGCTTCTGTATAGAGTGCGGCACTTAAAGAGTGTTCCAGATGCTTTTCCACCATATAAGAACCGCCGAGGGTTATGAGGAAAAATCCCAAAATCCCGATGAGAATATAAAATCTCAGGAATTTTGTGGAAAGATGATGCTGTTTCATGGATTTTTTACCTCAAATTTGTATCCGATTCCCCATACGGTGGCAATGGACCAGTGAGGATTGTCTTTGATCTTTTCACGAAGACGTTTGATATGAACGTCTACAGTACGGGTATCACCGATGTATTCGTAACCCCAGATATGATCCAGAAGCTGCTCGCGGGTAAATACCTGGTTTGGTGATGCTGCAAGGAAATAGAGAAGTTCCAGTTCCTTTGGCGGCATATCAACCTGACGACCCATGTATGTGACTGAATAGTTTGTCAGATTAACGGTCAGATCCGGGTAAGTAACACATTTTTCACTGGAAGAAGGCGATGGCTGCTTAACCTGGAAACGGCGCAGGACAGCACGTACACGGGCAACCAGTTCCTTGGAATCAAAGGGTTTGATCATATAGTCATCTGCACCCAGTTCAAGTCCGAGAACCTTGTCAAAGGTTTCGCCTTTTGCTGAAAGCATAATGATGGGAACATCAGAGGTATGTCGGATTTCACGACATACCTGATAACCGTCAATTCCGGGAAGCATCAGATCCAGAATGATCAGATCCGGGCGGAAGGAGGCAAATTCCCTTAACGCTTCTTCTCCGTCATTTACGATTTTTGTCTCGAAGCATTCTTTGGTAAGATACAGGGCAATAAGCTCTGCGATATTGTTATCATCATCAACAATAAGGATTTTCTGTTTGGAAACCATGGCGGTCCCTCCTATTTCTTAAATTCTACAATAGTAACACCTGCATCTCCTTCGCCGAATTCTCCAAGGCGGAAGGATTCCACATGCTTCTGGCGCTTCAGATAATTGTGTACACCTTTTCTTAGAGCACCGGTTCCTTTACCATGAACAATACGGACAGATTTCAGATGAGCGATATAAGCATCATCCAGATATTTGTCAAGCTCTGCAACTGCTTCATCTACCGTTTTGCCAAGCAGGTTGATCTCTGTGGATACATGGGCTGCTTTTGACATGCGGATTTTACCTGCACCTGTACGCTGCATGGTTGGTGTGGTGATCTCTGCTTCATCGATCAGTTCCAGATCAGAGATGTGAACCTTGGAACGGATGATACCCATCTGAACGAAGAGGAAACCTTTGTTGTCCGGACGGCTGCTGACAGTACCTTTAAGATTCATGCTGAGAACCTTAACTGCATCGCCGAGGGAGATATCTTTGGCTGTGAGTTCCTTCTTCGGTTTCTTTGCAGCAGTTTTCTGAGTCATGCCTTTCTCTGCTTTATTCATATGTTTGCGCAGATTCTGGCGTTCTTTTTCCACAGCAGAGAGATCCACATGGTCTTTCTGGAATTTGTGGAACATCTTCATAGTCTGGTCTGCATATTCCTTGGCTTCGCGGAGAACTGCATGAGCTTCCTCATTGGCCTGACGGATGATGCGGTCTCGCTGCTCGTTCAACTTCTCCTGCTTGGATTCCATTTCGGATTTCAGAGAGGCAATTTCCTGTTTATACTGTTCAATCTCGCGGCGTTCATTTTCAATAGTTATACGGCTGCTTTCCAGGGAACTGAGAACATCTTCGAAAGATTCATCCTGTTCACTGATCTGTTCTTTGGCCTTATCGATGATATAGTCCGGAAGTCCAAGCTTGGAAGAAATGGCGAATGCATTACTTTTCCCGGGAACACCGATCAGCAGGCGGTAGGTCGGGCGGAGCGTTTCCACGTCAAATTCGCAGCAGGCATTTTCTACACCTGAGGTGGAGAGTGCATATACCTTCAGCTCACTGTAATGGGTGGTTGCCATAGTGCGGATTCCCTGTTCATGAAGATGGGAAAGGATCGCAATGGCAAGGGCAGCACCCTCTGTCGGATCTGTACCTGCACCAAGCTCATCGAAAAGGACAAGAGAGTGACGGTTGGCTTTTTTCAGGAAAGAAACCACGTTGGTCATATGTGAGGAGAATGTACTTAATGACTGTTCAATACTCTGTTCATCACCGATATCAGCATAAACTTCTTCAAACAGTGCAAGCTCTGAGCGGTCCAGTGTGGGAATATGAAGACCGGACTGGCCCATGAGAGTGAGAAGTCCGACAGTCTTTAAAGATACAGTTTTACCACCGGTGTTCGGACCGGTGATAACAAGCAAGTCGAAATCATCGCCGAGACGGATATCAATGGGAACAGCTTTCTTCTTATCAATGAGAGGGTGGCGTGCCTGTTTCAGACGGATGCGTCCTTCATCATTGAAGATTGGTTCTGTTGCATTCATATCCATGGCAAGGGATGCTCTGGCAAAAATGACGTCAAGCTGTACCATGATATTAAGATCTGCGCGGATAGAGTCGGTCTGTTCTGCAGTTTGCTGGCTCAGGGTGGAAAGGATCACTTCAATCTCTTTTTGTTCTTCCAGTTCCAGCTCGCGGATGTCATTATTTAGTTTTACGATTGCCATAGGTTCGATAAATAAAGTAGAACCTGTGGAGGACTGATCGTGTACCATACCCGGAACCTGTCCTTTGTATTCTGCCTTGACCGGAATGCAGTAGCGTCCGTTTCTCATGGTAATAACGGAATCCTGCAGATAATTGCGGGCACTTCCGTTTACAAGAGAGGAGAGCTGTGTATGGATCCTGTCTCCGGTAATCTTCATGTTTCTTCGAATCTGGCGGAGGTTGCTGCTTGCATCATCACTGATCTCATCTTCTGAGAGGATGCATCTGCGGATCTCTGTTGTAAGAGGAGTCAGTGGTTCCAGTGCCTCGAACATCCCGTCCAGAGAGTCCGGGAGAGAATCACCGCGCTCACTTCTGGAATAAGCTTTGACACGATTGGTGTTCTCAAGAAGGCTGCAGATGGCAAGAAGTTCACCAATCCCCAGAGAACTTCCGATTTCCAGACGTTTCAGAGAACCACGCACATCTTTGACGCTGCCAAAGGAAATATTTCCTTTCTGGAAAAGACGGGTAAGTGCATCTCTGGTCTGAGTCTGCATATGTCGGATTTCATCAATATCTGTGGATGGCTCCAGCTTCCGGCAGATTTCTTTTCCCATGGAAGAGGAAGCCTTGTCTGTCAGCAGATCTATGATTTTATAGTATTCAAGTGCTTTGTATGCTTTTTTGTTCATTGTTGCTATAGTTACTCCTTTTTGTTACTTCTGTTGATTCTGTGCTTTTCTGCGTAACACAGGATATGCAAAAAAACACTTCGTTTCCTATTTTACATGATTTCCATAGCAAAGGAAAGTAAAATGTGTTATGATACTGAATAAAGCCCGGAAGTAAGTGGAAACTGTGCAGAAATGCCAGAAAGCCCGGACCGGGATGCGGCCAAAGATCATAAAGAAAGTCTGGCTATGAATGCAAAGTGTGAAGCGGATGTGTTCGTGAGTATGTCTGCTTTGAAAGTAAAAAGAACAGAAAGGCAAGAATTTTATGCGTTTTTTAAATGAATTACATGAGGGAGACAGAGTAAACGGGATCTATCTCTGCAAACAGAAACAGGCAGCTACAACGAAGAATGGCAAGCCCTATGAGAATCTGATCCTTCAGGATAAAACAGGTGTGATCGATGGTAAGATCTGGGATCCCAATTCTCTGGGAATTGATGAGTTTGATGCGTTGGATTACATTGAGATCATGGGAGATGTGACAAGCTTTGCAGGCGCCATGCAGCTGAATATCAAGAGAGCACGCAAGGCAGGAGAAGGGGAGTATGATCCGGCAGATTATCTTCCTACCAGTGAGAACAGTGTGGATGATATGCAGAGCCAGCTGCGAGAGCTTATCAACAGTGTGAAGAATCCCTATCTTTCCCAGCTTCTGAAGACATATGAGAAGCTGGGAAAGAAAGCAGACAGAGAGGTCGTTCATCAGTATATCCCGCACTGGAAGATTGCAAAGGATTTTGCGAATTATCTGGAACTGTACAGAAAATACAAGAAAGATTACGGACTTGAGAAGATCATTGAGACCAGAATGGATCAGAAGACGATCGGATTTAATGCAGATATCCGTGACAAGAGAGATTACAATATCGGTGATGTGTTAAAACATGCACTTCCACAGGATTTTGTAAAGTTCGGGTTGATCCCTGAGTTTATCGGACGTGTGCCGGTAACGGTATCTTTGGATATGCTTGACAGGGACGCATTGATCCGCATTTTACAGGAGCCGAAAAATGCGCTGACCAAACAGTATCAGAAGCTGTTTGAGTTAGACGGTGTAGCGCTTGACTTTGACAAAGAAGCACTTGAGGCGATTGCAGATAAAGCGTTAGAGCGCAAGACAGGAGCGCGTGGACTTCGTGCGATCATGGAGGCTGTTACATTAGATCTGATGTACCACATTCCATCGGATGAATCTATTACACAGTGCCAGATCACAAAAGAGATGGTGGATGAACAGCTTGCGATCGAAGAACGTGAACTTGAAAAGATAGAGGAAAAACAGGTTGGATAATAAAGCGATGGCACTTCGCGGAATGGTCATCCTTCCGGGGATGATCGCACATTTTGATGAGAGCCGTGAAAAGTCGATCCATGCAGTAGAACAGAGTATGATGGATGAACAGAAGATCTTCCTTGTTGCACAGCGTGATGTGGAGCAGGAAGAGCCTGGCATCGAAGATTTATATCATATCGGTATTATTGCAGAGGTCAGGCAGGTCATAAAATTACAAAACAACATCGTCAGAGTTTTAGTGGAAGGAACAGAGCGGGCACAATTGTCCGCTTTTGTTTCTCAGACGGACTTTTTAGAGGTGGAACTCACGCGGTGTGAGGAAATTGATGAGGGATTGTCGGACGAGGCAAAAACGGCTATGGTGCGCAGTGTACAGGACACATTTGAAAAATATGTAACTGTCAACCCGCGTGTCGGAGGTGAACTGCGCAGACAGGTCAGGGAAGAAAAGAATCTGCCGAAGATCATGGATCTGATCGCCAACAATCTTCCTTTTTATTATGAACAGAAGCAGGAAATATTAGAGGCAGTTTCACTGACGGAGCGCTATGAAGTTTTGATGGCGCTTCTTTTAAAAGAAATTGAGATCACTGCGATCAAAAATGAATTTCAGGCAAAAGTAAAGAAACGTGTGGATAAGAACCAGAAGGAATATATCCTGCGTGAACAGATGAAGCTGATCCGGGAAGAACTCGGCGAGGATAATACGGAGTCAGATGCGGATGCCTATTTAGAACAGTTGAAAAAGTTAAAGGCAGACAAAGAAGTCAAAGAAAAGATCAGAAAAGAGATCTTACGCTTTAAAAATATCAGTGGAAGTTCTTCGGAGAGTGCAGTCAGCCGCGGTTATATCGAGACCATGTTAGAACTCCCGTGGAATAAGGCATCCAAAGATAACAAGGATCTGAAAAATGCAGAGCGCATTTTAAATGAAGATCATTACGGATTGGAAAAAGTAAAAGAGCGTATGTTAGAGTTCCTTGCTGTGCGCAATCTGACGAAAAAGGGCGAGAGCCCGATCGTATGTTTAGTCGGACCGCCTGGTACCGGAAAGACGAGCATTGCCCGTTCCGTGGCGCGTGCACTTGATAAAAAGTATGTTCGAATCAGTTTAGGCGGCGTCCGTGACGAGGCAGAGATCCGTGGAC
>OJNJ01000521.1_pt1 | contig 22362 bp, 21 predicted proteins | sample 1597491 | NCBI WGS metagenome assembly OJNJ01 (sample SAMEA2452132, study PRJEB22498) | human gut metagenome | biome: human feces; feature: human gut; material: feces | place: Australia | collected 2012 | reverse complement strand
TAAAAATAAAGGGACTGACTGGTGGTAAAAAGTATTATTTCAAAGTTGTAGCAGTCTGCCTCCCGCATCGTATCTTCATCATGCTCAACGACAATAAGTGAATTGCCTAAATCTCTCAGACGTTTTAATGCAGAAATGAGTTTGTCATTATCCCTCTGATGCAGACCGATACTCGGTTCATCAAGAATGTATGCCACTCCAACAAGTCCAGAACCAATCTGCGTTGCAAGACGAATTCGCTGTGCTTCTCCACCAGAAAGCGTCCCTGTTGGCTGTGAAAGACTTAAATAGTCAAGACCAACATCATTTAAAAAGCCGATTCTTCCACGAATTTCTCTTAACACCTGTTTACCGATAAGTTGCTGTCTTTCTGTAAGTTCAATTTCATTAAAATAGGAAATTAATCGCTTTACGGAGAGGCATGTCAATTCGGAAATATTGTACTGACCTACTGTTACTGCCAGAGATTCAGGCTTTAATCGCTGACCGTGACAACTATCACATGGAGTCACTGTCATAAAGTTTTCATATTCTGCTCTCTGACGTTCAGAATGATTCTCGCGATAACGACGCTGTACATTACGAATCAGGCCTTCAAAAGCAACGTCATAGACACCCTCTCCACGCTTTCCTTTATAGTATACTTTTACCTCATGTCCATTTGTTCCATGAATAATAATATCCTGGACTTCCGGACTTAAATCACAAAATGGCGTACTCAAATCAAAATTATACTCTCTTGCCAATGCATCAAGAACTGCTCTCGTATAACTCTTTGGATCTGTGCAAGACTGCCAGCCCAATACAGTAATCGCCCCATCTGCAATACTCATTTTTTTATCTGGAATCATCAGGTCAACATCAAACTCCATCTTAAATCCAAGTCCGTGACAGACTGGACAGGCTCCAAACGGATTATTGAAAGAAAAGCTTCGTGGCTCAATCTCATCAATGCTGATACCACAATCCGGGCAGGAAAAACTCTGGCTAAAATTCATCGGTTCCCCACCAACAACATCTACTAACAAAAGTCCCCCTGTAAGCTTCATTACGGTCTCAATCGAATCTGTAAGACGGTTTTCAATACCTTCCTTTATCATCAGACGGTCTACAATAATCTCAATATTGTGCTTTTTATTTTTTTCTAACTTAATCTCTTCTGCAAGGTCATATAGATTCCCGTCAATGCGAACACGAACATAGCCACTCTTTTTTGCATCTTTTAATATTTTTACATGTTCTCCCTTTCTTCCTCTTACAATCGGTGCAAGAAGCTGAATTTTCGTTCGTTCTGGAAGCTTCATTAAAATATCTACAATCTGGTCTACTGTCTGCTTGGAAATTACTTTTCCACACTTTGGACAGTGAGGAATGCCAACTCTCGCATAAAGAAGCCGCAGATAATCATAGATTTCCGTTACTGTACCAACTGTAGAACGTGGATTGCGGTTCGTGGACTTCTGATCAATCGAAATGGCAGGAGAAAGACCCTGAATATCGTCAACGTCCGGCTTTTCCATCTGTCCTAAGAACTGTCTTGCATACGAAGACAGTGACTCCATATATCTTCTCTGTCCCTCCGCATAAATCGTATCAAATGCCAGTGAGGACTTACCAGAACCTGAAAGTCCTGTCAGTACTACAAATTCATTTCTCGGTATATCTATATTAATATTTTTAAGGTTATGCTCACGCGCCCCTCGAATGCGAATGTATTCTTTCTTTTCGCTCATTATATTGTATCCTTTCTAATCGTCATAATCCCTCAAAGCAATCTTATACTTTTTCAGTTCATCTCTTAATTCTGCCGCTTCTTCAAAGTTCAGTTCTGCCGCTGCCTTATTCATCTTCTTTGTTAACTTAGCTATCATTTCCGTAAGTTCCTTACGGTTCATAGATTCCATATCTTTCTTTAAGGAACCTCGGCTCTTCTCTGGTGCTTCTTCATTGGTAATAGAAATGACATCCCGAATTGCCTTTTGAATAGTCTTTGGCGTAATGCCATGTTCTTCATTATATGCCATCTGAATTTCACGACGCCGCTTTGTTTCTGTGATGGCGGCACGCATGGAGTCTGTAATCGTATCTCCGTACATAATAACGTGTCCTTCTGCATTTCGTGCGGCACGTCCGATTGTCTGTACAAGAGAAGTTTCTGAACGTAAAAATCCTTCCTTATCCGCATCAAGAATAGCAATCAGCGTAACCTCTGGAATATCTAATCCCTCTCTTAAAAGGTTAATTCCAACAAGAACATCAAATACACCCATTCGCAAATCTCTTACGATTTCAATTCTTTCTAATGTATCAATATCGGAATGAAGATATTTCACACGAATATCCAATTCTTTCATATAAGCAGTCAAATCTTCTGCCATCCGCTTCGTCAGGGTAGTTACCAGAACTTTATTCTTCTTCGCTACCTCTTTATTAATCTCACTAATCAAATCATCAATCTGTCCCTCTACTGGCCGGACATCAATCGGCGGGTCAAGAAGTCCTGTCGGACGGATAATCTGTTCTGCCCGGAGCATCTCATGCTCTCCCTCGTACACATTCGGAGTCGCAGATACAAAAAGCATCTGATCAATCCGCTCCTCAAATTCATCAAAATTAAGAGGACGGTTATCTAAAGCTGAAGGCAGTCGGAATCCGAAATCAACTAATGTCTGCTTTCTTGAACGGTCTCCTGCATACATCCCCCGCACCTGCGGAATCGTAATATGCGACTCATCGACAATCATAAGAAAATCATCCCCAAAGAAATCAATCAGCGTATACGGAGCCTTCCCCGGCTCTAATCCCGTAAGATGTCTCGAATAATTCTCAATTCCAGAACAAAATCCTGTCTCTTTTAACATCTCTATATCAAAATTCGTTCGTTCTGAAATTCTCTGTGCCTCTAAAAGCTGATCGTTTTCCTTAAAATATTCCACTCTCTCGTCAAGTTCTTCCTTAATCGTCTTCACCGCACGCTCAATCTGTTCCTGCGGCACAACATAATGCGAAGCCGGAAAAACAATCGCAAAATTAAGACTTGCCTTAATCTCTCCCGTCAGCACATCGACCTGCATAATCCGATCAATCTCATCACCAAAAAATTCAATGTGAATCGCATCTTCAAAAGAAGAAACCGGCACAACTTCCAGCACATCTCCACGTACACGGAAACTGCCTCTCTTAAAATCAAGCTCATTACGCACATACTGGATATCAATCAGACGGCGCACAACCTCATCCCTGTCAATCTCCATTCCAGGGCGCAGCGAAATCATCATCTTCGCATAATCGTTCTTGCTACCAATGCCGTAAATACACGAAACCGATGACACAACAATGACATCCTTCCTCTCAATCAGCGCTGCTGTCGCACTGTGGCGCAGCTTATCTATCTCATCATTAATCGAAGAATCCTTCTCTATATAAGTATCCGTAGAAGGAACATATGCTTCCGGCTGATAATAATCATAATAAGACACAAAATATTCTACCGCATTATGTGGAAAAAATGCCTTAAACTCACTGTAAAGCTGCGCTGCCAGAGTCTTATTATGTGCCAGAATCAGCGTCGGCTTATTCAACTGTGCAATGACATTCGCCATCGTAAATGTCTTACCGGAACCAGTAACTCCAAGCAAAGTCTCAAACTGATTTCCTTCTTTAAATCCCTTTACCAGCTCCTCAATCGCCTGTGGCTGGTCTCCGGTTGGCTTATATGGGGCTTTTAATTTGAACTCATTCATGGTAAATCCCTCCATTTGTGACTTTTACTATGATCATTATCAGCCAAAAATTCGTATCCAGATTCGTAACGAAAAGCTTATTTTATGGTGAATAGATGTCTTTTTCACCTCGTTACGAATAAAAGTCACAAAACTGATTTTTGCGGATAAAACAACACTCGGAAATACCTGATGATACCAGGCTCCGATTCTGTCATATTTTTACTGTTTGTTCTTGTAACAGTCCCTATTATATCAGACATTTTTTTGAAAGTATATAGATGAAGGCAAGAAAAAAGTACAAATGTTCGATTCTTATTTGTACTTTTTTCTATCACTACTATTCTATTTTTTATCATGCTGCGTTGAAATATTCCTCCAGGATTAAGTCTATTTCAATCACTTCTGAATAATCATAATACTGATCTTTCCGCTCTTTTGGAATAACTTCTTCAATAAATGGTTCCAATACATCCAGACAGTCTTCTATGATTTCCTGCGTATCTCCATAGACATCTACTGATATGATTTCCTTGGCATGTCCCAATAAATGCGAAACACCTTTTGAATTAAAGCTATTCTTCAGCAAAATAGTTGCATAGGTATTTCTCAACTGGTGAAAATGAATATCAGGCAAATCCAAGGATTTCAACAAGTCTTTATAGTATTTCTGATGAAAGCCTTTACTCCTTGGATTCCCATATGTAGAACAACAAATATAATTCCAGTCCCGGAACTCTTTTGGTCTGCGTCTGCGGTTCTTCTCATAAGTTTTCCGTTCTTCTAGAATGGCTTCAAATACATAATCCGGTATTGGAAGTTCACGCACACCAGCAGGTGTTTTTGTTTTAATTTCCTGCTTTGTCAGCATCTTAGGTGCACAGTCTTCTGCTTTACTGTTTGGCTTCTTTCCCAACTGACGCTCGACTCTCAACGTCCTGTGAATGTAATCGACATCACTGTATTTCAGACCATTTATTTCACTTCTTCTGAGTCCCATCAATACCGCAAATAAAATCTGCATATGAATCGGTGTCTCCTTGCTTGCCTCAATCAACCGAAGCACCTGCGGAAGTGTCAATGTTTTCTTCTCGTCAATTTTCAGGACACGATACTCTGTCTTTTTTATTTTCTTCGGTAAATTGATTCCCTTCGCTGGATTTGTTGCCAGTACATTTTTGTTAAATGCATACTCCAATGATGTTTTCATGATCGTCCTGACATTTTTCGCAACTGATTCATACTTCTCTGCAACTGCATTATATAATTTTCTGATATACCCCTGATTCAGTGTAGACATATACATTTTTCCAAGCTGTGGAACAATATAATTCTTAATGGAACTTTTGTAAGTTGTATAAGTGTCGTCTGTTATTCGGGGACGCATAATATCTTCCAGCCAGAAGATCATAAACTCCTCTACCCGGATTTTTCCATACACAATATAGGTTCCGGTATGTAGCTGTCCGATTACTTCATCACGAAATGCATTAGCTTCTCTTTTGGTTGTGAATCCCGCATGTTGCTGTGTCTTTGTACTTTCATCTGCAAACGTCAGCAACACGCGAAATCCATATCCTTTTTTGATTGTCGTCACCGAATAAACCTTATATTCTACATATTTCTTAAAATCAAAGGTCTTATGCATGGCTATCCCTCCGTTCCCGTTCGTTGTGGTACAAATGTATTATTTACAAATGCAATAATCTTATCCTGCTCGTCCATAATCTCACAATAATATTCGTAAGTCGTATGAACGGAACTATGACCTAACAGACCAGATATTTTAAACAATGGAACTCCAAGCTCAATTAAAATGGTCGCAAACATATGTCTGAGTCCATGTACGGTGATATTTGCCAATCCATTTCTGTTACAGATTTTCGTAAGTGCCTGATTCATTGCCGTTAATGATCGGGGTTCGCCATTTTCCTGACAACATACATAATCAAAATCCTTGTATTCTATGCCCGGATCATTTTTACGCAGTTCCATCAACTGCTGTCTGCATTTTACTTCCCGCATCACCACTTTCGGAGCTCTCAAAATCCGGTAACTATTCTCAGTCTTTGGATTCCTTTCAATAACAGCATATTCCGTAACCGTAAATTCTTTTCGTAATCCACAAAACAGTCCCAGTAAAATTTCCAGATACCAAGGATTCTTGCTCGCAGCTTCAAGAAAAACCTTCAATTTTTCTTTGCTTAATACCCTTACCTTTGGTTTTGCTCTCGGATATGGCTTTGTCTCAGGCATTGGATTATAGCTTATGAACTTATCTCCTGCTGCATCTTTCATGGCGATGCTCAAAAGCTCCCGCCCTTTATTTCCCGCTGAAGGACAGATTTTTGCGACACGTTCCAGTAGAGCATCTAAATACTCTACTGAAATGTATTTTAATTTGATATCCGCTTCCATACTCGGAAGAATCAGATTATATAAGGTATATGCTCCAACCATTCTCGTGGTTGTCTCAATTCTCGGACTGAAAATATTTTCAAACCAGTATTCCAGATAATCCCCAAGCATCACATCTGTCTTTTGCATTTTTGCAATCTGGAGATTTCTCTGCTTCTTCTGGTATCTTTTTTCATATTCCCAGTAACTTTTCTCTGCTTCTTCCGGCGTTTCAAAGCCACCTTTTTTCCCATATTTTGTCGTCAGATCGTCCTGCAGCTCTTTGGTTCTGTGATACCATGATTTTCCTTCAAAAAAGACAACTCTCTTTTCCTTTGACATTGTCTCCTGCTGCGTTTCTTTCTGTTTCATTCTGCTCTCACTCTTTCTCTCTCCTCGTCTCCATTCAGCCACTTATCAAAAGAATTGCATGGGATACGATAAGATCTGCCAATCTTCAACACCCGGAATGGTTTTCTGTCATAATAAACATTTTCTATAAATTCATATGCCTTGGAGCGTCCCAGCCCAAGCAAATTTTGAACATCTTCTACTTTATATACTTTCTTTTCCATTTCATTCTCCATCATTGCCATGACGTTATCCTCCTCGTCCTAATCTTTGCGCTTTACTACCGGTAGTTTTTAGCTGTGTAACATCTAAAAACGGTACACCACTAAGATATCCATTTTCGTCTACATCGTCCAATGTGCGAATTTTCAAATCGCACACTTGACTTTTACGTGTTACTTGTTCTTTCTTCCTATATAATAGTCGTACCCATTCCGGACATTGCAGAACATACATAATTCCTTATATCGCTGCTCTGGATTCACCCGCCGGATATAATGTCCCGGCACCTCATAAAAATTGCCTGCACATACTCTGCACAAGCTCACGACTAACGGTTTTTCAATTATCTTCGGTATCCCGGTACTTCTTCGGATTGCTTTATTGATTTTCTCCATTTCAGTACGATCTAAGGTACACACATAATTTTCCAACCGTCTTTTATCTAAAGTTCTAAGCTGCTCCAACAGCACTACAGAATCCTTTTCCAAACCTTCCATTTCCGGGACTGCAATGTGTGTCGGCAGTTTCATTTTTTCTTTACTAGTAATTGCTGCCACAATCACTGTCGGACTGTATTTATTTCCTATATTGTTCTGAATCACCAGCACCGGACGATAACCACCCTGCTCACTTCCAAATACAGGATTAAGGTCGGCGTGATAAATATCCCCACGCTTGACGTTCCTATCTTCCATCTTTGCTATATCTCCTCTCGTCTTTCTAACTGTTGTTATCCCTAAATATGTAAAATACAAGCCTATTTGTCCCCGACGCCCCGACTTGTAATTGGGAAATCATCAGACGGCTGACTGCTAATCAGCTCCACAGGATTTTATCTAAAATAAATATATGGGATTGGGAGTTTTCCTCTCCAGGGATCTCCTGAAGCTGCCCTCACTTGTTGCGGCATCAAAGAAATATTTTGTATACACGACTTTATGACCGGACAGGAGTATCATTATGCCTGTTGTCTGTCATCGCCCTGCCAGAAGCAATCTGACAGTTATAACCAGATATTTTTCGCTCAACAGTCCGGGTAATACAAACTGAAACCAAAAGGAAGTATACGGGTGGGATTTCGCTGTCTTTACCCAGCCTGTGTTATGGCGTATTTGTTAATGTGGCTTACGCTCATCACGATAACAACAGGAATGTGCCTGATGAATGTATATGAATTTGTCAAGGTTCTTCCCGCTCCCCAGTCTTTTCGTGACAAAAGAAGAAACAGGTGGATCAAAATATTTCTCTTTCCACCTGTTTCCTCACTTAAACGCTATTTTTCAACCCACTATCTCAAAATCTTTTTCAAATTTCTGATTGCTGCTTTTACAGACTTTGCTACCATCTGAAAAGAGCAGCCTTCTTCCTGTGCAATCTGCTCATAATTCTTATCTTCAAAATAATACTTCATCAATCGTCTTCTCTGAATTTCCGACAACTGCTGAATTGCACTATGTAAACGTTCCGCTTCCAGTTTATTCAGAACAGTATCCTCTACACCTTCCTCTTTCTGAAATACCCGTTCATATAAACTGGAATCCCAGATTTCTGACTGTTCCAAATGCCTGTCCACAACATTCATATGCGACACATCCTGCAATTCAAACGTATTAAAAGCTTCATATACCTTCTTTCCTATTTCCAAATCCTTGTACTCTTTTTCACCATTACGAAATGAAACATAATATTTTCCGTCCTTCTCATAGATTTCATATGGGTTATATTTATCTTTTCTTCTTTTAGGCTGTCTGCCTTCCATGACCTTTCCTCCAATCTGAATTTTTTTGAATTCAGATCAGTAGGCGGGGCACGAATACGAACAATCGACCTTATTTTGAATTGCTCATTCTCAATATTTAGGTAACAAAAAACGCCCTGACAGATTTCACTCCTATGGACGCATTTAATTCGATATTTTATTACCCTGGATTCATTATTGGCTCTTACCCTAGTTTCAATTCCAACATTTACTAATGAAATTGTTGAGATTTTTTTAATTGAATACCTTCTGTTGAACAGAATTTTTTAGCTGAACTCTTGCTAAGAACCATATTTTCTCCGGTTAGATTCCGGAAAAGAAAATAAGCATACAAATACTGCTCTTTCGGAATCTGTTTTTTTTAACCGAAAGAGATTTGTATGCTTTCTCATTCATCGGGTAATACCCTGTGTTTTTTCTAATGTTACACCCTTTTCACTTTTCAAATTTTGGGTAATACACTAAGTTTATGGAGGTATACAAACATGGATATTCCAAAAACATTATTTGCCACTTTAGTAAAACAAGGGCGTATGGAAATGCATTTAACACAAGAAGCTCTTGCTGAAAAACTCGGAATATCGGCGGCTTATCTTGGAGACCTCGAACGCCATAAAGGCGGTCCCAGTCTGGAATTATTTTGTAAAACCATGCAGACTTTAAATATTTCTGCTGATGACTACGTTTATCCAAATCAAAATAAAAATAATTCTACATATGATCAGATTCTTCGGCTCTTAAATCAATGCAATGATTATCAGTTACAGGTAATTCTTGCAACTACGACAGCTCTGCTAGATTCTAATCCTTTTATTTCTAACGTAGACACTACTAATGATACAAAATAAAACTTGTAAAATACCGATAAATAGCTGATAATTACCGATATTTAAAATTAGTGGAATAAATACTATTACCATATGTTAAAAACAGTTATGCTATATCATTACAACTTGATATAACATAACTGTTTCTTCTTTACGAACATCCTTTTATCTATCAAATACTACATTTTCCTCCACGACACACTTAATTGCTTTTCATCTCACTAATTATTTTTTCCATATCCGTCGATTTTTTCAAGAGTCCTAAACCAGCCAATAACTGAATACAATCTACATATCCTTGACAATATGCCCTTTGTTCTGACACAAACGCTTCTTCTTCCAAAATTTCTCCATATTGCTTCAACTTCTCCCTGTCCTCATAACTTATATGATCGAGAAGTTTATTCACCTTTTCTTTTTCCATTTTCTTCTTCAACTGAATATTTGCAAGTTCTTGGAAATAGATATAACTTTCTCTGTTTATATTCTCACAACGCAACTGGTTCAAAAAAGAGGATATTTCATTCCAAATATCATTTTCCATAAAAATTTCTCCTGCTTTTTTTGGTATCTTTACTTATTATGCCCAATTTTATATTTCATCATTTCATCAATTCACCATTAAATTTATATCCCATACCCCATACATTTAAAATGTATCTTGGTTTTGCAGAATCTGGCTCAATCTTTTTTCTGATTCTCCGAATTATGCCCATAACATTATCTTCTGCCCCATAATATGGTTCTTTCCACACCTGTGTATATATTTGTTCCTTTGAAAATATCCGTCCTGGATTTTTTGCCAGCAAATATAATATTTCAAATTCATAATTCGTCAATTGAACCAGCTCACCATTACTTTCTACAGAACGATATTCCGCATTTATTTTTAATGCTCCGTAATCAAGTACCCTATTTTGTTTACCAGGCATCTCAGAGTATTTTTTAGCAGACAGAAAATGTAATAATTCATTTAATTTTTCTTCCTCATTTTCATCAAATGTTACAACAACTACCCTTCCCATTTTATAAAAACCTTTCATATTCCAAATCTTACAAGTGTAATTTTTATCTATTATTACATCTGTAAGATTTAAAGTCAAGTTTTTATTTCGTTGACAGAATAACCTTTTAAGATATATAATATTTTTATTACATTTGTAAGATTTGGAGGAATATCACATGAGCAATCTGCCTCAAATTTCAGAAGCTGAATTTGAAGTTATGAAAATCGTTTGGAAATACGCACCAATCAGCACCAATGAAATTACTGAAAAATTAACACAAATTTCCCGTTGGAGTCCTAAAACAATTCAGACATTGATTAAACGTCTCGTTTCTAAAAAAGCACTAACCTACGAAAAACAAAGCCGGGTTTTTGTCTATACTCCATTGGTCAAGGAAGACGAATATATTCGGCAGGAAAGTAATTCTTTTTTAAAACGATATTATAATGGTAATATCACTTCTATGCTTGCCTCTTACATTGAGGATGATAAATTGTCTGAAGAAGACATTGCCAGCTTACGGAATCTTCTTTCCAATCATTAACCATGGGAGGAGGAGCATATTTTGATATATTTTAGTTTTCGATTTTTACTGTGTAATGCCATCATTTGTATTTTTTTAGGTAGTTTACTGGGATTAAAAAATTTATTGCAAAGGCAATTATCCGCACGTATGCAATATAATCTTTCGATTATATTTCTTGCCGTTCTAATTGTTCCCTTTTTACCAATAAGCTCTGCCCCATCTTCTATATCGTGGAGCCATTTGCTGACAGCCAGTTCAAGTACCAATGGTGACATTCAAACCACTTTTCTTTCTGGTAATGGTTATAATTTGGATAAAATAAATGATTTTGCTGTCTCTGTCAGCACCCAAATACCAACTTTTATTCACACATTACTTGTATTTTTCTGGAGTATCGGTATATTCATAATGTTTTTTCTTCTCTACCGCTCAGTAAAACAAGTAAAAGCCTTACATAGTTCTGCTTTACCTCTTCAAAATGAAGAACTAAACGCTCTTTATATAGAATGTTTAAACGAAGTGAACAGCAAGCATACCATTCCGATTTATAGTACAGCATTTTTGAAATCTCCTGTTTTGGCTGGTTTCCTGCATCCTCGCATTTATCTTCCAATTCACTTGATTTCAGATTTTAACGCTGGAACTATAAGCTCAACTGATATTCGATATATGCTTCTTCATGAACTGCAGCACTACAAGCATAAAGATATTCTAATTGGATATTTGATAAATACAGTAAATGTTTTCTACTGGTTCAATCCCCTAATCTGGTATTTTCTAAAAAGAATACGGCAGGAACGCGAACTTGCCTGCGACAGTGCTGTATTACAATTATTGAAAGAAACAGAATACAAGTCATATGGAAATACACTGATTAACTTTGCCGAAACAATAGCTCTGTCTCCATTCCCTCTTACTATGGGAATCAGTGGAAATATAAAACAGTTAAAAGGACGCATTTTAAATATTGCATCATTCCACCAACCTACTTTTAAACAAAAAATTCGTGGATATCTTATATGCATATTCGTCTCTACTATCATCATTGGATGCATTCCCATACTTTCTGTTTATGCTTCTGATCAGACTGGCTATCATTTTGACACAACCGAAAAGAATATTACTCAGCTAAATCTTTCTTCCAATTTTGGGGACTACACCGGAAGTTTTGTTTTATATGATCAGTCTGCTGATAAATGGAATATTTATAATATGGATCATGCTTCCACACGTGTATCACCGAATTCGACTTATAAAATATATGATGCATTACTTGGCTTGGAATCTGGAATTATTACACCAGAACATTCCACTTTCACATGGAATGGAGAACCATATCCTTTTAATTCATGGGAAGCCGATCAAGATTTAACCTCGGCTATACATAATTCCGTAAACTGGTATTTTCAGGCAATTGATTCACAGGCAGGTTTTGAAGCCGTAAGAACATTTTTACAGACAATAAACTATGGGAATCAGAATACTGGAACAAATCTAAATCTCTATTGGACAGATTTCTCTCTGAAGATATCACCCATAGAACAGGTGGAATTGTTACAGGATTTCTATCAAAATAATTTTCATTTTGACAGTAAAAATATCCAGGCAGTAAAAAAAGCCCTGCTGCTTTCCACTACTTCTTCCGGTTCTCTTTACGGGAAAACAGGAACCGGGCGTGTCAATGGTAAAGATGTCAATGGCTGGTTTATCGGATACATTGAAACAGCGAATAATACTTACTACTTCGCAACAAATATTCAATCCTCTTCTGGTGCAACTGGAAGTCAGGCTACCGAAATAACAGAATCTGTACTTTCTAATCTTGGTATTTGGAAATAAATAAAGAGAACTGATAGCATAATTTCCCGTTATCAGTTCTCTTTATTTCATTCTTCTCTACTGATCAATTCTGCAAATTACCTAACCGGTACTGATACCTCGGTATATTATCAATACCATTATCTAAAATCCTGTTTCCAACATACTGAATCGTTCCATCATCCTGAATTTTCATCGTAAGTTCGTGTGTAATAACAACATCATTACATACAACAGAATCACATACTGCATGAATTGTCAAAACAATGGTTCCATCTTCATTGTGCCTGACTTCTGTTACTTCCGGTAAAGACAAGCCAAAATGTGTTGGTGAATAATTACCACATCCCAATCGTTCCCAGATAAACATATTACTTTGTTCATCGTAGACCGCCCATTCTTTCAATTCTTCTTTTGTAACAGGAAGATATGTCATAATTACATTTTCGAACTCTTCTGCTGGAATTCCCACAACCTCTTTTTCTGCAGTAAATTTTTCTCCATATTTCATTTGATAAAAATATTCATAAAGTCCATTATAATCCAACCCCTGCATATCCTCCGCATTCCAGTTTGAACATAACAGATTGTTTCCCTGATAGCCGAACGTACTCACATATTTTTTTGAATATTCCCGACACTCCTCACTCAAAGGCTTTACCCGGATAATACAACTTCCATCTACAATCTCTGTCACTTCCGGTGGTTCAGGTACGCATAATTCATAACAGAAATTCCCATTTTCAGTATATGCCCATTCTTTTATTTTTGATAGCGATATGTATGTAAGTACAGGCTCTGTATCCTCACTCCAGATCATTTTTGCGGACATCACACTCATTTCTTTTCCATCATAACTATATTCTTTTCTGGTAATTCCACCATCTGTATCTGCTTCATATAAAATTACACTTCCTTTTTCTTCTTGTTCTGCAGATTTTAAAAATTGTTCCATCTTCTGATAATTATCCATAACAGAATAATGATCGGAACCAATGACCGGATTCCCATTTTGTTTGATAATTTCTTTCATCCGATTCATCATTTGCTCAGCAGTATTCTGATCTGCTTCTTGTATTCCATTATATTCAGAATAAATATCTCGGATAATGCCCATAATTTCTTCACAATCGTTCACAGCTTCCTTTTTCTTGTCTTCATCGATTGGTAGATTATATCCCTTATCCGGATTTTCCATGGTAGTGTTTTTCTGATTCTTCTCATTTTTTACATCTGTGCTGTTTAACGATATCTTACTTTCACAGGAAGTCAGAATCATTCCTATACAAAGTACTAACAAAATACTTTTTCTTTTCATATTGCCCCCTAATTATTACTGTAATTCTCTTCCCACTCTTCTTCTGTTAACCTTGGCATATACCACCCTGCATTTGCATTTTGATCTGACTTGATTACCTTATTTGATAAATACTGGAAACTTCCGTCTTCCATAGGTTTTATCATCAATTCACTGGTGATTGCCTGATCTAACATTCTGATTTCCCATACTGCTTCTATCGTAAGTTTTAATGTTCCATCTTGTAATTTTTCATATGAGATAACTTCCGGATATGGCTCATATGGGAATTCACAATCATATAACCCTCGCGGTCTGTATCTAAAAGTTCTATTATCAGAGTTATAAAAAGTTCCTTTTTCAATCTCGCTATTACTAAATGGTAAATAGGTCTTTATAACCTCTTCAAACTCATCTTTTGGAACTTCATATTCTGCTCCACCATAATTTGCTTCATATGGAACTTGCTTTCCATATTTCATATAATACATTTTTTCATAAAGATCATAAAAATCAAGTTCCGTATAATTCTGGTTATCCCAATTTGTAATCAACAGATTATTAAGTGCATACCCCAACGGCATAACATATTTTCGATTCAATTCTCGGCATGTTTTATCTAATGGCTGCACTCTGAATCCAGTTTCACCCGGTGCTCCATCAAATCCCGGTGGGTGATATTCCTCCAGAAACAAGTATCCTTTTTCTGTATATTTCCACTCATATGCTTCATATTCATCATAATAATTAGCCTGTGGGCTATTATCCTTCCATTTAACCTGACATAATCGAACATTTATCTTTCCATTCATTGACTCTAAATGATATTGTATAATTTCCCCTTCATCAAATACAACAACAATATCTACTGCTGCCTGTTCTTCTTTCTCTGCTGCTTTGCAAAAATCTTCTACTTTTTCACGATTGACCATATCAATCTGATTATCACAATCTACTGCCGCATATCCTTTTTCTTCCAGACAATTGATAATTTTTCTTTTCACCTTTAATGTATTTAACTCCGACTTCTCCTTCATATAAACAGACCGAAAAGTTTGTGCTGTTTTTTTTACTTCTGCATTCATTTCAGATTCTACGGTTTCTTTCTTTTCTTCTTTTTCCGTAATTCGATTTTGTCCGCACCCTGTAAAAACAATAAGAACTATCAATATCATCGCAAATATCTTACATATGTAATAATTCCCCATAAAAATTTTTTTATCCTTCAAAATACTCATCCAATACTGTTGCATCTTTTTTAACAACATAACCACTTCCACCGATTCCTTTCACATTCTCAACCATACTGATAAGAAGAATTGGTTTGTCCACGCTTTTATCTGCCGTAAACACCGAAAACCACCCGATTTCTTTGCCAGAAGTATCTTCTTTCGTTGCCTTCAACTCGGCTGTCCCTGTTTTTCCAGCCAGCAAAATATCGTCACGATGTGCAGCATATCCGGTTCCTTCCGGATCATTTACAACACCTTCCACCCCTTGCATAATTTCTTCTACATTTTCTTTACTAAACGCATTTTCTATCCATGTTTCACCGGATGCTTCTTCTTTGTATTTCAAATACGGTTTTATCATATTCCCTTCATTTAAAAATGAAGTATAAATACTTGCCAGATGTAATGGATTTACAAGAATCTGCCCTTGCCCATAACCACTATCTGCCAATTGTATTTCTGTTTCTATTTTATCTGTATTGGAATATGTTGATTCCTGCATCGCAATCTCAAACGGCATATTCTGATTAAATCCTATTTCATTTAAAGTATTCATAAAATTCTCACTACCAATTTTAAGAGCTGCCTTTGCAAAATAAATATTATCAGAATAGATAATTGCATTTTTCATAATAACCGGTTCATATTCATGAAGTGTTGTCACTTGATAAGATCCCCAAGACGAATCTTTCTGCCATGCCAAACCTTCATTTCCAAAATCTTCTTTTGGATCTATGCTTTCCGTTTTCAACCCAATTCCTGCCACAACTGGTTTAAATGTTGAGCCAGGACACCATACTTGACGAAAACGATTATATAATGGCTTCTTTTCATCTTCGTTTAATGATGTCCATTTCTCTGATGATAAGCCCCGTATAAATTCATTATTATCATAAGATGGGGTACTTACCAAAGCCAATACTTCTCCCGTATAAGGATTCATTGCGACAGAACACCCCGGATCTTCTTTAAACTGCTCGTATAATGATTTTTGCAAATCGGAATCTATCGTTAATCTTATATCCATACCATCTTCTTTAAAAATACTTGCAAGAACCTCTTTTACTTCCCCATCACTATCCAAAATCTTTATATCACAACCATCTTTTCCTTTTAATTGCTTTTCGTATAACTTTTCCAACCCAGATCTTCCGATTACACTTTCAGCTGAATATCCTTCCCCTGGATGATTTTCCAAATCTTCTGCTGTTACAGACTGTACATAACCAATTAAATGAGCTGCTGCTTCCCCTAACTCATAGGTTCTAACTTCCACATCTGATAGCATAACCCCTGGAATTTCCAAAAGTTTATTCTGACAATCCTGCTCCTCAAGTGTCTTTTCTTCTGGCTGTATTTTCATTAAATCTATTTCTTCTACTTTCGGAATAGTTTCAATTGGTACAAAAGAATCTTCTTTTACCCACTTTGCTGTGAGTTTGTTATTTATTGTTTCTACATCTATCTCTAATAACTCCGCTATTTTTTCAATAGATACATTCCTGTCTTCCAGCTTTCCCGGTATAATGCCAACTGATGTTGCTACTCCTTTTCCTGCAAGCATTTTACCATCTCGGTCTAATATTTCTCCTCTCTCCGCTTTTGATGTAGTAACACTTATTTTATCATCACTCTCTAAATCTGGAAAAATCAAACTATCCTGCCATACTAATTTATATCCCTGTTTCGTTTTCTTCAGTTCTGCCATATTGTCAAATTGTATTGTTCCGGCAATTGTATTACATGATGTTTCATACGAAAGCGTAACTGTATCTGCTTTTTTCTCTTTCACAGTTACATGACTGATTTTGATGTCACTGACCTCTATTCCCTCGTATATCTTAGAATTTCGTTGTATGTACTCTTCTTTTGTCAGATAAACTTTTTCATCTGAATCTATCATAGTGTACATTACTTCATATTCCTTTTTTTCAATATGGTTCATATATTCCATAAGTGTATTTTCTGGTGATTCCGTTATAGTCCTTTTTAATAAAATACCTCCTGAAACAGCAATTACTGTTATAGCCACTATCAGCCCAAAAATCTTACAAGTGTAAGATTTTTGGGTGCTTTGCTTTTTCCGTTTTCTTTTCATAGATACCCCTTTCTTCTAATTATTTTATTTTTCTAAATCTTACACCTGTAATATTTAGAAGTCAAGTCTATTTTTAGGAATTGTATACAACGGATTCAATATTAGACTATCATATTCTTTCTCCTGCCTTTTAATATGCCGGAACACCGTATCCATAGATGTTACTGCTTCCAATACTATAACTCCGTCTTGCCACCTTATCTCCACTGTTTCCTTCAATGGTATTCACTGTTCCACCGCTGACACTCTCCACAATTCCAACGTGGTCAATCGTTCCATTGTTTCCCCAATCAAAGAAAATAATATCTCCTGCCGCCGGGGTATAACTTCCGTCACGGAACCTACCTTTATACTGAAGCACATGTGGTACATACTGCTTGTCCCCATAACTGCTCCACCCCATTCTCTGTGCCATCATATCAGAAAATTCTGCTGCATTTGCAAGGGTATATCCACCTCTGGCTTTCGCCCATTCCAGATATCCATTTCCATAATTGTAACTTTGCAATGCCAGTTTAATATTTTCCATATCCAGAGGATTTTTTACTCCTGCACGTTCCAGACAACTTTTTATTTCTTGCACACCACAGGAAATCGAATACTCTGGATCCGTGATTCCATTCGGCTGTCTGGGATATTTTGTATTAAAGCTCCCTTCTGAACACTGCATCGGATCAAGTCCTCTCCCACCGGATTCCTGCATCATAATCGCTTTGATCAGTTCCACATATTCTCCAATACCATATTGATTTGCATACTGACGGATTAGTGGTTCGTATGCTTCTACTTCTGCACTAACCGAAGAAACCGTACTGGAATTATCCCCACCTGTCATGCATAGAAAACCACCAAATAAAATGACGATAATCAAAATCATAACCGCAATCCAACCACCTGCAGTCAATGCACTCAGTAATGCTTTTGTGGCTTCAATCAACGCTTTTATCGCATGTGTTACCGCTTTTGCTGTCTTTTTCACTGCAATCCTGGTATTCTGTGCAGTCTGCCTTGCTGTCTGCACTGCTTTTTCTGCTTCATCCGCCTCTGCCCAGATATCAACGCCGTATACTCCGAATCCGGCAACTCCATATGCTGCTACACTTGAGCTTGGTTCCTGTGTGAATGCAGCAATTCCATTTTCTTTTAGCATTTCTACCAGCATCTCTGCCTCAATGATATTTTCTGCATTGTAGATTTTTTTGCATCCTGTTGCTTTCATGAGAATCCCTCCTTATCGTTTTAATCATTTTCCGAATATAAGCATCGTCCGATAATCTTCACAGACTTTCTCCTGTGTAAAGATTCCTTTTTTCGAATGCCAGAGAAAATATCTGTCATTATACGCCTTCTTTGTGGCCAAATCAATAATCTGAATTCCTTTATTTTCCGGATGTTCCTTATCCGCCGTGACAACCTCCATATAAATATAATAAGTCTGATTTCCTTTTGTTATTTTTGCACCTGAATCCATTATACGATAAAAATTTCTGTCCTGACTTCCTGTTACTCTCATTAAAATACTATCCTTATCAAGAGTTCCGTCTTTTATTGTCTCGCTGTAAAATTCAAGAAATTTGTCCGGTTGCTTTTCAAATTTTTCTCCTGATACATTTTTTGCAAATAATTTTTCTATTTTCTTCTTATCATTCTGATTGCCGCATCCAGAAAATCTGTAAGGATTTCTGTAAACTCTCCGTGATCTGATCTGAATAATCTACTCAGAAATGTTTTCCCGCATCCAGATATCAATGTTACAACCAGCATAAATGTTATTCTTTTTTTCACCATCCGTCCCCACTGCTCTCAGGATTTTACATCTTTTCATAATACCCCAAAGCTCTTTCATATAGTTCTCTACATTGCCGTTCATCTCCATATGCCAGACAATCACATTGATTTTATTCCCAGTCAAATTCATCAATAGCATCTTTGATTTCTACAGAAATCGATTCCTCATTTTTTAATTCTCTAATAACTTCTGCAAACTTATCACGCTGTGGATTATTAATATCATTGTAACACCGATGAAGCATCCAGATATTGTGCGGGGTTGGTTTTTCACTTACTGAAGCAATTAACAGTTCTTCATACCCATTTTTATAGAACTGCTCAACAAAATGTACCAGTTCTCCCGGCATTCCAAATCTACCGAGGGATTGTCCGCAATAATTTCTAAAATCGGTGCCACCAATTCGTAAGGATTAGAATATGTATTTATAGCATCCACTACTTCGTCATCAATATAATACTCTTCATATGGTTTTGCCGCCGCTTTCAGTGCACCAATAATTTGTTCCTTAGTCATATATTTCTCCTCTTTCAGAATTCTAATCTGTCTTTACTTCATCCTATCATAATTTATCGGATAATTCTATTCTTGACCTTATAGAGAACAGCCAAAAATCATGACTTTATGATTCCTGTCATTCACTCATTTTACGCTTTAATAATTGATATATTTTCCTGCCATCTTTTCTGCCAAATTGATGAAGTGCTCCCATATACAAGTCTTTCTTCCCCTGATGTCTCTTTGCACTCACAAAATCAATAATTTCCGCTGATTTGCATTCATATTCTGTTCCAGTCAGAATATTTTTCAATTCTTTTTTTATTCTGTTACCTTCTTCAATCCGGGCACTCTCTGCAGACAAATCTAATAATAATTTTCGATTCTGTATTTTCTTTCTTCTCTCTGCATCCTCCGGTGCATGAAATAATGTAAGTGCATTTTCTATATTTCCTGCTTTGACAATTTGAATCCGATTCGCATTCTGATCCGCTCCAAAGAAATCAATAACGGCCTGAAATCCTTTATCATTGCTTATGATTGCAATCTCATTTTCTCCTCTTTCACTAATGATTCCACATTCTGCCGCAATATAAAAATCAAGTGCATTCTTTCCTGTACCTTTTAATTTTATAACCCGGAATTCACAGCCACTCTCTTTAATCTCCTGTATAATCATATCGTATTTTTCCGCAGTTTTTGCTATAGAAGATTATTAAAGTGTCATCTCTACATAACACATCCGTTCCCTTTAATCCATTAGAACCTTTTACATTCTCATAATCAACTAATATTGTTGGCATGATTATCACCCCTTGCCAATCAGTTACGTATATACCTTCCAGACTATCTTGCTCATGAATCCGCATATATACCATTGGTATATTATTTTTTTCATATACCAATGGTATTGTCAAGCTGATTATGCTAAAATATAAATATCAAAATTTCAATCATAGTAGGAGTATCAGTAAAAGCAATGGATATTTTAGATAAAGAACGATTAAAAGAATGTCGACTGAAACTAGGGATAACCAAACAAGAGGCTGCCAAAAGAATTCAGATTTCTCAACCTGCGTATCTGCGATACGAGGCCGGTTCACGTAACCCTTCTATACAGATTATTTCTAAAATGGCTGAAGTTTTTTCAACATCTACAGATTATCTTATTGGAAAATCTGCAGATTCAAGTCCGAATAGACTAGTCGTTGAACAAAGTGACACTCCAGCGCTATTTTCTCTCGTTGAAACATGCAAAACTCTAAACGCGGCTCAACTAATGCGGCTCACGGCTTATGCAAAGGCATTATCAAATGTTACTTCTGATAGTGAAAAATAATTTCCAGAGATACTATTGGAAATCCTTCTACAATATATAACAGTCGAAACTTTTGCCATGGCAACGAAAGGCCTTGATCTACAAGTTGTTTTGCTCATATTTCAAGGTCTGATTTTCCCATGAAAAATTATATTTTTATTTTTAATACAGATCTCCTACATACCCTTCCGATTCCAAATGCATATAACACTCATTCACCTGATCCGCTCCTAAAATCTGTAACACATATTTCATCCCTGTAGCCAGTTCTCTGGTTTTCAGTTCTTCTAACGGGATCCAATATACTTGTCCTTCCTCAGAACTTTTCAGTTCTCCGATGAATTTTTCTGCTTTATATAACATAATCACGCTATGTACACCGTCCTCATGCCAGTGATACAAACCACAAAGCTTCGGCGACTCAATCGTAAGTCCCGTCTCTTCCCACACTTCCCGGATTATGGATTTCTGAAATATTTCATTCTGTTCTACATGTCCGCCCGGAAAAGTTGTACCGGTATAACTGTCATTCACCTTATCCAACGCCAATACATTTCCTTTATCATCCTGTACCATACACATATTCATAAAACAGACTTTCTCGTTTCTGTTCTCTTCCTTTTCATTCAGTTCTTTTCTTACACGCCTGTTAATAGCTGACCTTTTAGATTTATAATGCCTGAGCACTTCTCCATAAGGAACCCAGATCTCTGCTTCTTCGATTTTTTCATAAACTATATTCACCACTTTTTCTATCTGTCTGTCATTTGGAAATGTGTAATTTTTTGTATAATAGTCTCTGGTTACCTGAAACATCCATTCTGCAATCTTTTCTTTTTGTTTTAATTTTATACCATTTGATAATGTTATTTCTTTAAATGAAGGAAATTCATTTATATAACTTTCTCCAGCAATATCTGTTATTATAGAGTATTCATCATTATTTATTGTAATTGGTTTTTTACCTTTTAATTCTAATAATTTATTATAATCACTTAGTTTTATTACAGGATCAAATCTTCTATCATCACCTGTATAATCATAGCTTGACATAGTTTTTAAGATACTTGCTGATTTATCTTTATATATATCATATATAAAATAGTCTTTAATTGTATAATCTTCTTTTATTACTTCTAAATATTCTGGTAAATGTTCTCTTTCGTCTGCAACAGTAACTTCATAAGGTGCTTCCATACTTATTTGATAGTCATACATTCCTTTATTAAAGCTAGAAATATTTAAGAAAAATAATGTTAGTGTAATTAACATTGTTAATGTTCCTAATGTAAATCCCATTGTCCTTGCTTTAGATGAAAATGTTCTTGCAACAAATAAATTGTCTTTTTTGTATTTTATATTTTTATTATTTAAAATAAATGCTAATATAAAATCCGCTACACTTATCATTACTCCATATATACTTATTATAATTAATGCCATACTTAATATCAAATAATTTGGTGTTGATTGATTTCCTGCGTTATCTAACTTAGAAATA
>OJNJ01000516.1_pt1 | contig 22454 bp, 17 predicted proteins | sample 1597491 | NCBI WGS metagenome assembly OJNJ01 (sample SAMEA2452132, study PRJEB22498) | human gut metagenome | biome: human feces; feature: human gut; material: feces | place: Australia | collected 2012 | reverse complement strand
ATGGTCGATATCTCTATCGGCCGCACCCTTTACTATAGCTCTCGCTACGCTGTGAGGGAAGTGCTCTTCAAGGCAAGCCGCAATTTTCAGCGTTTCCGCCTCGGAGTAATCCCCAAGGGCTATTACCTTTTCAAGCACAGGCTCAGCGTTTGTAAGAGTGCCGGTCTTGTCAAAAACGATAGAATCGGCAAGTGCGTATTCTTCAAGATATTTTCCGCCCTTTACCGTAACGTCATCATCAGCGGCTTCTTTAATAGCGGATATAACGGCTATAGGCGTTGAAAGCTTGATAGCGCAGGAATAGTCCACCATAAGAACGGAAACTGCTTTTGTGACATTTCTAGTAAACAGCAGTGTAAGACCAAAGGCAAGGAAGCTGTACGGCACGATAGAGTCCGCAAGACGCTCCGCTTTGCTCTGCACCCCTGCTTTAAGGTTTTCTGAGTTGTCGATAAGCTCGATTATCTTGCTTATCTTTGTGTCGGAAGAAAGCTTGCGAACTTTTATCACAACTGAGCCTTCCTCGACAACTGTTCCCGCAAATACGCTTGCTCCTGCGCTCTTCATGACCGCAAGAGGCTCGCCTGTCATGGAAGCTTCATTTATGTAAGCTTCGCCCTCGGTTATCTGACCGTCAACAGGAATAACGCTTCCTGTGCGAACTCTTATACAATCGTCAACCTGAAGCTGTGACATTGGTATAAGAGTATCAGCGTCCTTGCCTGCCAGCCATACCTGATCTGCCTTTATCGCCAAGCTGTCGGTAAGAGCGGCTCTTGTTCTCGCTCTTGTGTAATCCTCCAGCAAGCCTGATACAGAAAGCAGGAACATGACAGTGCCAGCCGTATTGTAATTTTTCTGAATAAGACAAGCGCTTATTGACGCTCCGTCAAGCACCTCAACTGTAAGCTTGCCGTCAAACAGTGCGCTTACGCCCTTTGCTATGTATTTAAGTCCGCTGTACACGATAAGTGCTGCGCCTATAGGTGCAGGCAGAATAGCTTTTCTTATATATCTTTGCATCACAAGCTTTGCAAGGTCAGATTTGAATGTTCTGTCTATCTCCTCGGTGTCATACTGATTGTCGCTGACAGGTGCTAGGTCGCTTCCCCTGAGCTTTCTTACAAGTTCGACAGCTTCGGCTCTGTGACCCTCTTTATAGCGTATAAGTATTCCGCCGTTCTCATAGTGAGCCTCGCAGGCGATCGCCCACGGGTTTGACATAACAAGCTTATGTATCGACCGTTCAAGTTCTTTTGTGAAAGCGTTGCTACCACAGCGGAAACGTATGCGGCAGGGCTTGTCATAAACGATCTGAGCTTTCATTATTCAGTTACTTCTTCCTCGTCATTTATCCCTGCCTCGACCTTAGCGTCATAGCAGATGTCAGATGCTTCGTCCTTCATGCTTCTAAGTGCTGACTGAGCGTCGCTCTTGAGCTTCATTCCCTTTGCAAGACCTGTAACGGCAAGCTCTCTTGTTTTCTTAGCCTTTACGACTTTCTTGCCAAGAATGACTGCGGCTGCTCCGCCTACTGCACACCAGAATTTCTCGTCTTTAAAACATTTTAACATAATTATTACCTCCTGTTTTCGTCTCTAAAGATCAGTAAGAACTAATTATTTCTGTATATACAGAAACTCTGTCAAAAGACTAGCTTTTTACAAGTCTTATGACAGATCTTTACCACATTTTTATTATAACTCCAAGATGTTTATTAGTCAAGTCAAACCGACAAATTTAAAAATTATTTAAAACTATGTATAATCTTTTGCCGTAAGTTAAATTATCATCGTTTTTTCTAACTTTTCATTTTTGAGTGAAGCTTTAGGATAATGTTAAAATGTTTATGATATCTTATCAGTAAACCGCAAGAATGAACATTACCATGAATAAATGAACATTACAACGAATAGATGAACATTACAACGAATAGATAATAATTGACAAAAACCATAAATTCGGGCTTTTATTTATATGTAAGTTATGCACACAACCAAAAATATTATAACTTTTTGTTAAATCGGTTGAAGCCATAACAGAGTTATGTTAAAATATTATCATAACAATACGGGGAGGTCTGCGTTGTGGGTTATATTATCCATTATGATATATGTGCCCTTGTGATATATGCTATCACAGGAGTTGTATTCTATTTCAAAAAGCGTATTCCGTGCAATAAGAATAAGGTCTTTGGCATTCTCGTGGGCGACTCGGCTTTGTCAACTGTGTTGGATATTTTAAGTGTGTTTTCTACCGGCGAATGGGGCATAGGGCTTAAAATCTTCTTCCATACGGCTTATTATTTTACACATAATCTTATTCCGTTTCTATTTGTGATCTATATACTTTTCCTGACGGACGGCTATAAAGAGATGTCGGCTCTTTTCAAAAGCTTTTTATATACACCGATGATCGTTGACCTTTTGCTTGTGATTACGACGCCTGCAACACATTTTATCATCTATGTGGATAGTCAAGGTGGTTATCATCGTGGCACTCTTCAGCCATTTACATACATTGTGGCGATTTATTATCTTATATTTGGCATCGTTTACGCAATGGGTAATAGAAGTATGCTATCAAGACAGGTGGTCACTTCTATAACAGCCTTTATCTCGATGACGGTAGTGGCGGTAATTGTTCAGATGATCAATAAACTCCTCCTTGTGGAGTGCTTTGCGGCGTCTGTATGTATGCTTCTAATAATGTTCACTTTGCAAAGTCAGGACGATATGATAGACCAAGGAACGAAAATGCTCAACTGGAGCAGTTTTGTCAATAGGTGTTCCATAAAATATGCCTCAGCTTCTGATTTTACATTATTGCTCATAAGGATACCGGATTTCAAAATGTTTATGAAAACCTTTGGCGGACGTTTTTCCAACTCTCTGTTAAGAAGCTTTTCCGACTATCTTTATAACTTTGTTAATCTGGGCGATGGATTTTATTTGGAGGACGAATGCTTTGCTCTTATGTTCCCGAAGGATTCTGAAAAGGTGGGGGAAACGTATCGTGCGATAAGGAAAAAGCTGTCTGAAAACTGGAATATAGGTACTGTTGATACTTTGATAACAGCCTGCTTTATGCGTATCGACTGCCCTGAGGACGTTGACAATGCAGATATGCTGGTGGACTTTATCGAGCAGTTCAAGCATCGTGAACCTGAAACGGAAAGACTTCTTCATGCAACTGACATAAACTTTTATGACAGCAAACGTCGAAGCGAGGTAGAGAATGCTATAGACAAGGCTCTGGATAATCGTGGCTTTGAGGTATACTATCAGCCGATATATTCAAGTTCAAGAAACAAAATAGTTTCCTGCGAGGCACTTGTGAGATTGAAGGACGACAAGCTTGGATTTATCCCTCCACAGGAATTTATTCCTATAGCTGAGGAAAACGGCAAGATACTCAAAATAGGCAAATATGTTTTCGAGGAAGCCTGCCGATTTATAAAGAAAGGCGTGGGAACTTCACTTGGTATCGAATATGTGCAGGTAAACCTATCGGTAGTTCAGTGTATGCAATCTGACCTTGTAGAGCAGCTTCTCAGCATTATGGACAGATACAAGGTAGACCCATCGTCTATTTGTCTTGAAGTAACGGAAACTGCGGCGGTGTATACTCCGCACATTATGGAGAAAAACATCAAGACCCTTTCCGACTATGGTGTGAAGTTTGCACTTGACGATTATGGTACGGGATATTCAAATATGACATATCTTCTCAGCCTGCCTTTCAGGTTTATCAAGCTTGAAAAGGAAATAGTCTGGGAATGTTTCAAGAGCGAAAAGGCGCATATCGCCATTGAAAGTACAGTGGCGATGATAAAGAAGCTCAATATGCAGATAGTCGCCGAGGGTATCGAGGACAAGCACCAACTCGACACGCTTCTTGGCATGGGCTGTGATTTCATTCAGGGATACTACTTCTCAAAGCCCGTTCCTGAAAAAGATTTTATTGAGGTGCTTAAAAAGAATAATACTCAGGCTGTGACGGTTTAAGCAGTCTGATGAAAAAAGCCCTGACTTCGGTCGGGGCTTTTTTCACATGGTTTTCACTTTGCATTAAGGTCTGTTTAAGTAAGGAACGCTATAATATAGTCATAACAAAACCGAGACGGGAGGCGTTCTTGTGAACGTAAGTAATATGGCTATTCTTATTATTGCGGCTGTGCTGCTTTCTTTGCCGCTTGTTTTATCCGCTGCATTTTGTGTTGAAGAACGCTGGGGCTTTCTTTCACGAAAACATGATAAGTGGATAGACGAACATTACAGATAATAGGCAGACAGATAAGTATGAGTTGTCCGTCATACAAATACAAGCGTATTTCACAAACATACACCAAAAAAACTATAAAAATTAGTCCATTTATACATTGACTTAATCACGCAAATTCGGTATACTATTTATTGTAACGTCAGCGTGGGAAAAGTACGCAGACAGGAATAATTCTATAGTTTATAAGGGGTTTGTGAAATGACAAAGGTTGTAAAATTCGGTGGAAGCTCTCTTGCAAGTGCTGAGCAGTTCAAAAAGGTAAAGGAGATAATCACAGCGGAAAGCTCAAGAAGATTTGTTGTGCCGTCTGCTCCTGGTAAAAGATTTTCAAACGATACAAAGGTAACTGATATGCTTTACGGCTGCTATGATCTTGCTGCAAAGGGCAAGGATTTCAGCAGCGAGTTCGACGCTATCAAGGAAAGATATTACGGCATAATCAATGATCTGGGTCTTGACCTTTCTCTTGAAAAGGAGTTTGAAACTATCAAGGCTTGCTTTATCGGCAAGGCAGGACGTGACTATGCGGCTTCCCGTGGCGAGTATCTTAACGGTATCGTTCTTGCTAAATATCTTGGATATAACTTTGTTGACGCTGCTGATGTTGTCTATTTTAACGATCAGGGTCAGTTTGATTCTGCAAGAACTAATGAGGTACTTCCTCAAAGACTTGCTACACTTGACAATGCGGTAATACCTGGTTTCTACGGCTCAATGCCAAACGATACTATCAAGACATTTTCAAGAGGCGGTTCTGACGTAACAGGTTCGATCGTTGCCGCAGCAGTAAACGCTGATCTTTATGAGAACTGGACAGACGTATCAGGCTTCCTGGTATGCGACCCTAGAATTATCGACAACCCACAGCCTATCACTACCATAACATATAAGGAACTGAGAGAGCTTTCTTACATGGGTGCAGGTGTACTTCATGAGGACGCTATTTTCCCTGTAAGAAAAGCAGGTATCCCAATAAACATCAAGAACACAAACAAGCCTGAGGATATGGGTACAATGATCGTTGAGTCCACATCTCAGAAGCCTGCATTCACGATCACAGGTATAGCAGGAAAGAAGGGCTTTACTGTAGTTAATATCGAAAAGGATATGATGAACGCAGAGCTTGGTTTCGGCAGAAGAGTGCTTGAAGTATTCGAGAAGAATGGTATCTGCTTTGAGCATATGCCATCAGGTATCGACACAATGTCTGTCGTTGTTCATCAGGCAGAGTTTGCTCCAAAGGAGCAGGAGATAATGTCAGGTCTGCACAGAAACTGTCACCCTGATACAATTGATATTGAAACAGACCTTGCGCTTATTGCAGTTGTGGGACGTGCAATGAAGTCAAACAGAGGTACAGCAGGCAGAATATTCTCAGCCCTTGCACACGCTCATGTAAACGTAAAGATGATAGATCAGGGCTCTAGCGAGCTTAACATTATCATCGGTGTAAACGAGGCTGATTTTGAATCTGCAATGAAGGCTATCTATACAATTTTTGTTGATACACAGCTTTAATACAATATAAAAAATATGGCGGACGGCTTAGGCTGTCCGCTTTTTTGTACAAAAAAAAGCGTCCCGAAAATTATCGGAACGCTCTTATTTATTTCTTCTTGTCAGAAAGCTCAGTGATTATCTGAATGAACGAATCAACGTCAGAGAAGTCCTTGTAAACGGAAGCAAAACGCACATATGCAACGTGGTCAAGCTTTTTCAGACCCATAAGCACCATATCGCCTATCTCACTTGTGGTGGTTTCAGTCTGCATTTTGTTTGCAAAGGTGTTCTCTATATCGTCAACAAGGTTTTTCATATCATCAACACTGACAGGACGCTTTTTGATAGCGTTCTGAATGCCTTTTATAAGCTTCTGTCTGTCAAAAGGCTCAAACGAGCCGTCACGCTTGTATACCATAAGCTGTGGCTTTTCCACCACCTCATAAGTAGTGAAACGCTTTCCGCATTTCGGACACTCACGGCGGCGACGCTTTTTTCCCTCGCTTGGACGTGAATCTATTACTCTTGTATCTTCATAGTTGCAAAAAGGACATCTCATTATAAACACTCCTTAGTTAAGAGAAAATTTTGTGCGTGATATTGCATATATTGTGCTTTTATTAATTAATTATACCATAGATTGTGGACGATTGCAAGAGGGTATATAAAAAAAGTTGCGGTAAAGGGACTCAGCAATTTTGCGGCAGACAAACCATAGCATAAATGTAGGGGACGGCGCCCTCGACGTCCCCTACATGGGTAGTGCAATATTTATGCACGGATATGGCAGACTTGAAAAAAGTTTTAGTGTACAAAAAAACAGACAGCAGAAGCCGTCTGTTTTTGTTTGATATATTACTTGTTAAGATATTCGAGATTTTTTCTGATAAGATCGCATCTCTGCTTGACGCAGTCAACAGAACGCAGTGGGTCTGACGGAGTGTTGAATGTGTAATCCATAAGCTTGTCGATCGTTGTTGCCGCAACGTGAAGTCTTGTGTCTGATGAAGCGTAGTAAATATACACGTCACCGTTTTCACGAACGATCGCGCCGTTTGTGAACGCAACGTTTGATACGTCACCCACTCTTTCACTGCCGTGTGGTGCAATGAAAAGTCCTGACGGCGAAGCGATTAGCTTAGAAGGGTCTTTAAGGTCAGTTGCAAATACATAAATTACGTATCTAAGACCTGCGGCTGTGTTTCTTACGCCATGTGCAATGTGTATCCAACCCTTTGGTGTCTTGATAGGCACTGCGCCTGCACCGTTCTTTACCTCTGTGATTGTGTGATACTGCCTTGGTGAGATAACAACTTCGTCTGTGCAGATAACAGGGTTTGTGATGTCTTCGCAAAGACCGAAGCATACTCCTCCGCCTGAGCCAGTTTCGATAAAATCGTCCTGTGGACGTGTGTAGAATGCGTACTTTCCGTCAACGAACTCAGGGTGAAGTACAACGTTTCTCTGCTGTGGCGACTTGGATTTGAGATTAGGAAGTCTTTCCCATGTCTTAAGATCCTTTGTCCTTACGATTCCAGCCTGAGCTGTAGCGGCAGAAAGATCGTTTGAAGTCTTGTCCTTGCTCTCTGAGCAGAATACACCGTATATCCAGCCGTCCTCATGCTGAGTAAGTCTCATATCGTATACGTTTGTTTCCTCCGGTTCAGTGTCAGGAAGCTGAACAGGGAAGTCCCAGAAACGGAAGCCGTCAACAGGGCTGTCACTTTCTGCTACTGCAAAAAATGACTTTCTATCATTGCCCTCAACTCTTGCAACAAGGTAATACTTGCCGTTGAGATAAATAGCGCCTGAGTTTAGTACTGCGTTTATGCCCAATCTCTCCATGAAGTATGGATTTGTCTCAGGGTTCATGTCATATTTCCAGATAATAGGTGCGTGTGCGGCTGTCAGAACAGGGTAAACGTATCTGTCATAAATTCCGTTGTAGCTGTCTGACACAATGTTTTTTCTGTTGATGAGAGCCTCATATTCGGCTGTCACCCTTGATTTGTTTCTTTCAAAATCTGTCATATCAAGCAATTTCCTTTCGGTAAAAAATCTTCTTAAACAAGTATACTATAATAATTTGCTAATTACAAGTACCACTGAAAACATCAAACGATTACATGAAAAAAGTTTTACGAACTGCATAAATGCTGTACATATTTTGCTGTTTTGGTTAATGTTTTCTACAAAAAGTTCTTGTATCTGTTTTATATTCATTAAAAATGGGCATATTGAATATTTGAACTTTATGCGCATATTTTAAACAATATTGATTGTAATATTGCGTTTTAACAATACATATGGATTTAATTGTGCAAAGTGTACAACTAAATTGCTGATAATTGTGTTATAATGGTGATTGACAATAGCTTTATATGTGTTGTATAATTATAGCAAGATTTAATATATGAACTCATTAACTACATATGGGTAGCTATAATGCTAAAATATTGAATTATGGAGGAATAATTTATGAATTATAAAAAGTACATAGCGGCTGTAATGGCTTTGTCAATGGCAACAGGAATAGCGGGTTGCGGAAGCTCATCAAACTCTTCAAGCAAGGCGGAGGACGATTTTTCTGCAACAGAGAACGTTGCGGTAGCTGACACGGAATCTATCGAGGCTATCCCTGAGGGTGCTGAAAAAGAGATACTTTATCTCGGTGAGGGCGACCTTAACCCTACTAAGGGCAATCCTGAGAAGAGTACAGAGCTTCAGCTTTTTGAGAGCAAGGGCGGAAAGATAAGATTCCAGCAGACTTCAAATGAGGACAGGTTTGATAATCTTGCCGCTGCTATCACAGCTAACAAAGATATCCCTGATATATTCAAGTATGAGTGGCTTGCATTCCCTTCACAGGTAGTAAAGGATATGTATCAGCCTATCGACAGCATAGTTGATTTCAGCCAGCCTTTGTGGTCTGCAACAAAGGATACAGCAGATCAGTTCATGCTCAATGGAAAGCATTATGTTGCACCTCTTGGTTATTCGGCTTCTGCTATGCTCTGCTATGATAAGGATATCATTGACGCAGAGGGTCTTGACGATCCATATGAGCTTTATGTAAACAATGAGTGGACTTGGAAAAATTGGGAGGATATCATGTCCTCATATGTTGGCAACGCACCGGCTGATACTGAGCGTTACGGCGTAAACGGCTTCTTCAGAGCGCACGTTGTTCAGCAGACAGGCAAGCGTCTTGTAAACTATGATCCTGCAACAAACGAGTTTTCAAGCAATCTTAACGACCCTGATATCGAAAAGGCTCAGAACTTCCTTTATAATATGATGAAGGACGGACTTATCCTCAACGGATGGGTGGGCTCTGCAAGAGATTGCTTCAATCAGAACTGCTTGTTCTATGCAATGGGCGAGTGGGCTTACACAGGCAACCAGACTCCAAAGGAGGGCGAGAACTGGGGCGTTGTTCCTATCCCTCAGTATGACGATAATCAGCAGAAGATAACAACTTCTGATATGACAGCTTTCATGTGGGTAAAAGGCTCAACAAGAAGCGAAGCTGTTAAGTGCTGGTTCGAGTGCGTAAGAGCTTCAAAGACAGATCCTAAGTATGAGCAGACAAACAAGGACAAGTTCATGGAGAACAACCCTAATTGGACAGACGAGATGTATGATGTGAAAATGGACGTTGTTTCTGACGATTACCTTATGCTCTTCGACTATGCTTATGGTATATCTTCCGCTCTCGGCGACAGAAAGCAGTTTGACGGAAACCAGTGCCTTGTTGACGCACTCTACAGTGATGCTTCAAATGTTAATGAAGAGGGTGTACAGTCCACATGGACGCAGGTTCGTGAGAAGTATTCTGCAACTGTAGATTCCGAGATCAAGGAACTCAACCAGAAGATCGCAAGCCTTAAATCATAATAAATAACTCCTGATAAAAATAACGCAGGCTGTAAAAAGTCTGCGTTATTTTTATGCGTATTTTAGAATAGCCCAAGCCCTAAAGCTGTGCGGAATGTGATGAAGATAAGCCCGGCAAAGGCGAGTATGGTAACAGGTGCGGTGAGATAGATGACTATCTTTTTGCCTTGTGAAACGTCAGGGCAGAAGTTTATTAGCCTGAAGCTGTCACGGTGATATCTAAGCTCTTTTACGAAAAGCACAAGACCAGCTATCATAAGTCCGAATGAAAGCAATGCGACAGCAATTATTATCATTGGTGCTGTGCCTGTTATCCTGCCCTTTTCGAGTTCTGCGGCAAACTTGTCAAAGTCTATGGAACCAAGTGCGACGCTCTGAATTGCTCCGATAGTGTTCATGGTGAAGTGAAGTATCAAAGAAGGGAAGATAGATCCTGTTTTTGCAACCATAAAGCAAGCACACATACCCATAACAGCCGCATAGAGTATCTGCTGATAGCTTCCATGCCAAAGACCGAATGTCAGCCCCACCATTATAATGCCTGTGAGCTGTCCGCATTTTTCAGCATTTCTGAAAAGCGTGCCCCTGAACATAAGCTCCTCAAAAAACGGTGCAAGCACTGACATTGCAAGCACGCTCGTTATGCCGCCCAGGGCAGTGCCGCTTGAAGTGAAGTCAACACCTTTAAGGCTCGTTCCCGAAGCTTTCTGCACATATGAGAAAATAAATGTGTTGATATAATTTGCGGCGTAGATAAGCCCGAATGATATGACAATCCACTTTGCTACCCATTTTGCAGGCATTGAGGTCTTTCTGAAACAGGCTGTTATTTTAAGTCCCTCTTTTTTGCCACTCACAAGTCTGAATACCACAAGAACTATTGGCACAACTATTAGATACTGTATGCAGTAGCTCACAAGCTGAGCGATATCCTCATAGTATGCAGACTTTCCTGCGATATGGTACACCGCCAAGTCGCCAAGTCTTATAAGTGCGATATCAAGCATATAGAAAATTATCACCATAAGTGAATTTACGTTTGAGGTTTTTCGTATAAGTTTTATTGTATCGTTATTCATTTTATGATCTCCATATTTGTGTTATGCGTTTTACAAGAAAATTATATCACAGGTGGAGTTTTGTGTCAATCGAAACGTTGTACTAATAGTGAGGAATGAGGAGTGAGGAGTGAGGAATTATGGTATCGCCTGCGGCGATGTATTTTTTTGTATGAAAAAAAAGACCGCCCTATGATGAGCGGTCTTATATGTACTATGAAATTAGAGCTTAACTATCTCGCCGTACTGCTCTCTGCCTGCGCCTACAGCGTTTGACTCGTCTGTATCAATGTGCATAGCAAGAGCAAACTTGTCGCTTACTCTGATAACAGTGTCGCAGAGGATAGCTGTTCTTTCTGCAGACTCTATCTTTACTGCAACGATATCCTTATCCTTTACGCCGAATGTTTCAGCGTCAGCAGGTGTCATATGGATATGTCTTTTAGCAACGATAACGCCCTCAGAACACTCAACTTCGCCACATGGGCCAACAAGCTTGCAAGCGCCTGAGCCTGCTGTGTCGCCTGACTCTCTGATAGGAGTGGCAACACCGATAGAACGTGCGTCTGTAGCTGAAAGCTCGATCTGGTCTGCTTTTCTTACAGGACCGAGGATAGAAACATTTGCAAGCTCTTTCTTAGGACCTACAACTGTAACTCTCTCCTCACAAGCAAACTGACCAGGCTGTGAAAGATCTTTCTTCTTTGTAAGTGTTGCACCCTTTCCGAACAGCGTTTCAAGAGTTTCCTGAGTAACGTGAACGTGACGTGCAGATGTTTCAACGATAAACTTTGGCATGATGAACATTCCTTTCAATTATTGTATTTACATTTCTATTTTACTACTATTTTCGCCACAGGTCAAGGGGTAATTTAACTTTGGGTAACAAATTTTTTGTCATGTTGATCAAAAAAACAGCGGCTGCCGTTTGAGACAACCGCTGTGTGCAGTTAAAAGATCAGTTATTTCTTGTGTTTTTTCTTTATTCCCATTGCCGCACCGCCGCTTATCAACAGCATTGCAAGCCAAAGGCTCATACCACTGCCACTTCCGGTCTGTGGATTTTTCTGCTCGCTCTTAGGCTTATCAGCCGTGGAGCTGTCTGTCTTGCTCTCGTTAGTATCGCCTTTCGTCTTATCTGGCTTTGAGTTATCTTTTTTGTCATCACTTGGAGTGTCTTTCAGCTTATCTGTAATAGTGTCTGCCTTTTGTATCTCCTTTGTGCCGTCCTTGTCACCGAAATACTTGCCGCATTCTTCGCAGTACCAATACTCGATATTTCCCTCTTTGTCATGTGTTGCGTCAACTTTATCTATATGTGTGAGCTTTCCATGATTGTTCGGGTCGATATCGCCGTATTCACTGCCGCAGATATCGCAGGTGGCTTTCTTTGTGCAGGTCGCCTTGCCGCCGGAATGTGTACACTTGTATCCACACTCTGTACATTCGCCTGCGTTCCATTCGTGGGGTTCTCTCTCGATAGTCACCTCGCCGCAGCAATCATATTTTTTCTCGTGTTCTTTGCTGTCAAAGTCCCAAACAGGTTTGCCTGTGTGATTTGTCGGGTCAAGGTCGCCGTATTCTTTATTACAGAATTTGCACTTTGCTTTTTCAGTACAAGTCGCAGTGCCGCCCACATGGTTTTCCAGCACGGTTACTTCTTTTTCACCTGTGATGACAAAACCGTCCTTGAGTTTTGCCGAAGCGTAAACCGTCATTGTTCCGCTCTCAAGATCTGACGCACTTACCTTTGCGGTGTAAAGATCGTCTTTTGCGGTAAACGCCAATTCCGTACCGTCGCCTGCAAATCTGAAGCCTACTGTCACGTCAGTACAGCCCTCAGGCAGAGCAAATGTAAATTCATAATCACCTAAAGGACAGGTCTCGTCAGTTCCGTTTATGGATATTTTCAAAATAGTTGATTTTTTCGTTTCATATCCGCAAATTGTACATTCCTGCCAATATTCGCCGTCTTCCGTATTCCACTTGTAGGCGTGAAGTTCCTTTTGGCTGTCAGTTCCGCACTCACTGCACTGTTTCCAATGTCCGTTTTCGTCGGATATATAATCGCCGAAGCTGTGTTCGATAGGCTCGCCCTCAGTAGCCTGACAACGTTTGCAGGTCTTTGGAGCTGTGCAGGTCGCTTCTTTCCAATCATGTCCCAATGGGTTTATAGGCTCATCTTTGTACTGTGAACATTCGGAGCAATTAAACCTCTTCACACCCTTATCGATGCAAGTCGGCTCGGAGATTATCGTTCCCTCGTCAAATATATGTCCGTCTACTGCGCAGTTTCTTATTACTGTAAGCGTTGCTTTTTCCGATACCCATGTACCCACATAGTCCGCATTTTCAGCGTTCTTGACCGTACATCTGTACATATATCCGTTAAAGCTTATGTTCGTTGCACAGGTGGTGAATGTAGTCGACCATTCTTCCTTGCCGTCCACGACTTTTGAATCAAGAGAGAACGTTCCGTCAGCTTCGGTAACGTCTGCAAAAGTCTTTCCATCGTCCTTGCTCACCTGCCATATCACCTCAGCTCCGTAAGGATTTCCCTGAGCGATAGGAAGTGTGAACGTAGCCTTTTCTCCGCTGTTTATGGTCTCATTGCCGGGTGAGGCTGTAAACTCAGGAGAATAATATATTGTAAGCTTTGCCGCATTTGAAACTACAGAGCCGTATTCATTTGATACAACACAGCGCACAAGCTTTCCGTTGTTTTCTTTTCGCACTTTTAATGAATGTGAATTGTCATTGGTATATGGAATATCCACAAAAGTTTCTCCGTTATCGCTGCTTTCCTGCCACTGATATTGGAGCGGTTCACTGCCTGTTGCTTCTACATTGAAGAAATAGTAACGTTCAATTACGATAGTTATTTCTCCGGGCTTAACAGGTTTAGGCTGGCTAGGAGCGTTTGTTGCACCGCTTTGCGGGTGTTTTACTATGACCGGTGCTTTTTCGGAGAAGTTTATCGTAACAGGGCCGAAAACGGTCGGTTCAGTTTTCTGTCCGTCTCCTGTTGATACCCATGTTTTGCATCTTATCTGCCAGCCGTTCATTTGGCTTTCTATAGTAGGCTCGTAAACAGAAGAAGTTTCGCCGTCAATGGCGGTGAAAGTCTTTCCGCCGTCCTTGCTCACTTCCCATAGGTAATTCAGCCGTACTGCGCCATTTGGTGTATTGTTTGTGACCTCGAATTTTGCCTTTTTATCCAAGTGGAATTTGTCAGGAGCAGTAAATACCGGCTCGTCAATGAAGATATATGCGTCATAGGTATATGAATGATTGAGCTTGGAATCCCAGCCTAAATAATATACATCTGCCTGATAATGCGTACCATTGTCACTGTTGCCCATACGCCCCACATACATGCTTGTGCCATGGGCATTTATTTTTGTGCGCTTGTCGTTTTCAACACTGTACCATTCTACTCGGATATCACTGTCTTGCAGTGAGGACGGCTCGTTTTCCATTGTTTTCAGCGTAACGACGTCGTTCTTTTTCACAACAAAGTATTTTAATGTTATAGGATCAAAAGGTATCCTATGCTCTAAGATATTCGTTCCATAACGCAGATTAAAATAGGTGTTCTCATCTTCAAGAGTGCCGTCAGCTTTTATTTTAAAAGCATTCACGCCATAAATGGAATCCTGTGACTTGAGCCAGAGATGAAGCTTGTTTCCGTCATGGAATATTTCTGAGCGGTTATAGCCATAAAAATCGTCATATGGCGGCTGACGTGTGTTAGCACTGCCTATAAACTCATTGCCATCTGCACCCCTTGCAACATAGGTGTACTTGTGTACCGAGTTTCCTTTTGCGTCCACAGCCTTGCCGTTGTCATTGAAGTCAGCGCTTCCGCCTGATATCTGCAAGATTACGTTGTCACCAAGCGTTCCAGAGTAGTTTCCGCTATCAATGATGACCTTGCCCTCTCCTACAATGTTAAGTCCTCGCACGATCGCACTGTTTGTAAATTCTATCGTGCCGCCTTTCAGCTCGATAGGATAAGTGAAATTATATGTTTTATCAGGGGAGGTCTTTAATTTTAAAGTTGCGCCGTCATAGACAATGATCTTCGGAAGCTCAAAACCGCTTTTGATATCTATGTTCATTTTGATATCGCCTGAAAGTATGTTTACATCAAATGGAACGTTGGTGTCCAGATCGATTTCATATATATCTTTTAGATCTATTCCGCTTGCTAAATAAAATGTTTCATAATCATGCATATCCTTGAAATATGACATTTTACCACGGCCATTATCATCTTTTATATAGATGTCATCCATGTTTTCTGTATAATATTCTGTATACCCTCCGAAGCCATACTGCGCAAACTTCTTGAAGTCAGCGGGACAAGTATCGCTTTCATAGAGTTTCAGCCGTCCCGAAACTGTTATTTCGTTGCCGCCTGATTTACGGAAACCACGATTGACGCTTTCATAATCCACATACTCTGTTCCGGCACGGACACGTCCTCTTCCTAAAAATTTTATGGCGTAATGGTGAACTTGTACGCCATATTCCATGAATCCCGGCGTGGACGGATTAATGTTTCTGCCTTCTACTGTGGCGTTGTTCTTTATTACAATACCGCCTGCTTCAAGGCCTGAGGTGTATTCTGAATCATACTCTTGTGGTTTGTATATCTCTTTAAAGACGTTACCTTCGACCTTACTGCCGTCAACTGTCAAAATTCCATATACCATTATTCCTGCAATAGTCGAACCGGCATTGTTGAAATATCCGCCTGAAGTGAGATTTTTTGGTCTGTAGTGTGTGTAATTGGTGCACTCTCCCTTAACAGGTCTGTATGTAGCACGACCCTCTACGGTGGTATTAGTGCCGTTTACATAAAGCGACCCCTCAACATAAATGCCGTTCATGCCCACAGTTGGTCCGTTTGCGCAAGCCCAGACAGTGCTGTAGTCATTAACTATCATATTATACTTTACGATAATGCAAGCGCCGAAGCTTTCGCACGATACATTAGTAGCGTTTTGTTCAGTACCGTCGCCGATAGTAAGATTTGAGCAGTATATTGCTGCGTCATGTGTTACTGCTGAAAACGTTCCGCTGCCAATGATAGTGATATTACTGTCAGGAGCGTAAATTCCGCTGTAGCTCTCATTGTATTTGGTTGCGGCTTGGCTTGAAAATGGGCTGTCGCCAAGATCAATGCTGCCGACAAGCTTTATGTTCAGATCTTGTTCGCCTTCAACGTATATAAGACCAAATCGGCTGGGTCTTTCGCTGTTGCCGTTTATACGTTTGCCTATAGTCGCCATATTGTAGCCAAGAAGCGTCAGAGTCTTGCTTTGTATATCGTATTTCCAGCCTTGTTTGCTCCATGTTTTATCAGATGTTACCTGTTCGTCGCCTATCCATATGCCATATTCTGTGACCGCAAATGCGTTCAATGGTGTAATGGACATTGCCATACATAGAGTAAGTATGATGCTCAATAACCGTTTTTTCATATTGTTTCCCCCTCTTCATCATCTTTTGAAAGTTTAAAATCGAATGTCATTTCCAACATTGCAAACAGCTTATACATGACCTCTGTGGCGATAGCTCTAACATCAAGCGATCTGATAAATGCAAGCACTTTTGCCTGTTCTTCCTCCGGTACTTTATACACTCGCATTGCCGCCGTCAGAAAACGGCGAAGCTTGTGGTCAAGTGGGAAATGGATATCGCATTTTCTTGCCATATAGTTGCGCATTATTCCTGATGTTCCGATTTCCATTTCATAGAAATCGCTTTCGGTATAGCCCGGAAAATTCGAGCCGAATATCTGTTTCAGTTCCGCCGTAGTGTGAACATAGATATACTCAGCCGTTTCAGGCATAGTATAAGCTTCAATGTAGATCTCTCGGAGATTTTCATTCAGCTCAGTGAGGGTTATCTGTATGGCAGTTTCCACCGCATATGTGTATATCGGCGACATATTATCACCAACAATGTTTTTTGCCACTCCAAATTGTCCGCTGAACATCGTGCCCACAAGTTCCATTAGAATAGCGTCTTTTGTGGAAAATAAGTTCTGAAAGCTTCCTCTTGCAACGCCAGCTTTTTTTACTATCTGCGAGATAGTTGTCTGTTTATACCCCTGTTCCAGAAACAGTTGGACGCATACAGTGAGTATCTTTTTTTTAGTTTCGATACCGTCTTTTCTTGTAGAAATATGTATCACCTCTTTTCATTGTTTATTAATAATGATTCATAAATTAGTATGTGTATTAGTTATAACATATATAACACAAATTGTCAAGTACCAGAAAGGGGTAACAGCGAAATTTTACAATGGGCAACGATTTTTTGTATTATTTTTGCCTTAATGATTTAAAGCAAAACTCTTGTATTATTTTAAAAAGTATGGTATAATCAAATTACGAATTTTTTTGTATATTTCTAAGGAGGAAATAATTATGAGTATGTATATCACTTGTCTTGACCTTGAGGGAGTTCTCGTTCCTGAGATATGGATAGCTTTTGCTGAGGCTACAGGTATCCCTGAGCTTAAAAGAACAACAAGAGATGAGCCTGACTATGACAAGCTTATGAAATACCGTATCAACATTCTTAAGAAGCATGGTCTTGGTCTTAAGGAAATTCAGGATACTATCGCAACTATCGACCCAATGCCAGGCGCAAAGGAGTTCCTTGACGAGCTGAGAAGCTTCACACAGGTAATAATCATCAGCGATACTTTCTCACAGTTTGCAGGTCCTCTTATGAAGAAGCTTGGTTATCCTACTATCTTCTGCAATACTCTTGAAGTTGCTGACAACGGCGAGATCACAGGTTTCAAGATGAGATGTGACAAGTCGAAGCTCACAACTGTAAAGGCTCTTCAGTCTATCGGTTTTGAAACTATCGCAAGCGGTGACAGTCATAACGACCTCGGTATGATACAGGCGAGCAAGGCAGGCTTCCTTTTCAGAAGCACAGACAGCATAAAGGCTGAATATCCTGAGCTTCCTGCTTATGAAACATATGATGAGCTTATGGCAGCAATAAAGGCTGCTATGGACTAATAGTCTTTAATAAAGAAAAAACATAGATGAAAAAGGTAATATCACTTATAATGGCAGCGGCTTTGTCACTGTCTGCGAGGCATTCATGAAACAATTCGCAGAGCTTTTAGGCAAATAATATTTGTTTTTATACGGCGTTGTGTCTTTTGGCACTTCGCCGTATTTTTTTGCAAAACAATACCAAACATAATCTGCGATATGTAACGCATATTATATATAGTATCTTCGCTTTTGCCGTGAATATTTTATCATATGAAAAGTTTATACTTCTGACATAAGTTTCCCTTGACAAACGGGGTTAGTTTATGCTAATATGAATATGGTTAGTAAATACTAACCTAAATTAATGAAAAGGAGGAGTTCAGAAAAGTATGAGCGTTATAATAGTAGGCGGAAATGACCGTATGGCAACACGCTATAAGGATATCTGCAAATCATATGATTGCAAGGCTAAGGTGTTCATCAAATATCCTACAGGTTTTGATAAGAAGATAGGCAGTCCTGATCTGGCAGTGGTGTTTACTGATACAGTGTCACATAAAATGCTCAATGGTCTTAACCAAAGAGCAAGCAAACTTGATTTTCCCGTGGCTATATGCCATTCGTCCAGCTGTTCGGCTTTGAAGAATGTGCTTGAAAAATATTGTACTAAAGGCGTTGTAAACGCATAGATTTATATGTATAGGTTAGGAATTTCTAACCAAAGGAGGGACTATGTCACAGTCTGAGCTGAGAAATTTTGAAAAAAGCATGGCTTATCATCTTGCCCCTGCAATGCTTGGAATAAAGCCTGCCTGTCTTATGTCAATGGAAAAGAACAAGGACGGGCTTGAAGAGAATGTCGAGTTTTTTAACAGCAGGGCATATACAAAGGGCATGAAGCTAACAGTGCTTTGCGAGTGCAAAAGCAGAAAGCTGCTTTTTCTCTATAACGAAAAGCTTTTATCTGACAGACTTGCAGACAACAGAGTAAGAAAGCTTCTTGAAAGCTTTGGCTATGACAGCCGTATGACCCTTGAACAGCAGCTTGAAAGGCTGTCTGGAAGAATATCCGCAAGTGAGGATTTTCCTCATGAGATAGGTCTGTTTCTAGGCTATCCTGTAGATGATGTGACAGGATTCATACAGAACAAGGGAAGAAATTATCTTCTTTGCGGATATTGGAAAGTCTACTCTGACGAAAACAGAGCAAGACGTATTTTCAGCAATTATGACAAGTGCAGAAATTATCTGTGTAATAAACTTGCTCAGGGCGAAAGCATTTACCAAGCCCTGAAAATTTCTTAGGAGGTAATCATAATGAAAACAGCAGTAATTTATTGGAGCGGTACAGGCAACACAGAGGCTATGGCAAAGGCAGTTGCAGAGGGTGCAGGCGCAGAGTGCTTCGCAGTTTCTGAGTTCAGCGGCAATGTTGAGGATTATGACGCAATAGCTTTTGGATGCCCTGCAATGGGAGCAGAGGAGCTTGAGGACAGCGAGTTCGAGCCTATGTTTAATTCGTGCGAGAGTGATCTCGGAGGCAAAAAAATTGCGCTCTTCGGCTCCTACGGATGGGGTGACGGCGAGTGGATGCGTCAGTGGCAGGACAGAGTTACGGGCGACGGTGCAACACTTGTAAATGGCGAGGGACTTATTGTAAACGAAACTCCTGACGACGACGCTCTCGCAAGCTGCAAGGCTTTGGGCGAGGCTCTTGCTAAGTAAGCATATATCTCTAATGTAATAATGTAAACTGCAAACGCAGGCGGAAAAAGGCAGTTTTGCTTTTCTGTCTGCGTTTGTGCAGTAATTGAGTTATTAAAAACTAACTAAAGTTATACTTAACTAACTTATGTTTTTGTGCAAGCTTACAAAATTGAAAAAACGGCACATTTAGTCTTGACAAATTCGGTTAGCCGTGCTAAACTATATTACGGGTTAGAAAATGCTAACCTTTTTAATAAGCCTAAAAGTTAGACAAATCTAACTTTTGATACTGACAAAAGAACAGGAGGGTCTGAATGATGCCGCTGACATTTGCAAACGTAGGGGAAGAAAACATGATAAAGAAAGTAGGCGGAAAACCTGAAACAAGAAAGTTTCTTGAAAATCTGGGTTTTGTCGCAGGTGGAACGGTAACGGTAGTAAGCACTATCGGAGGAAACGTTATCGTTAAGGTCAAAGAATCAAGAGTAGCTGTTTCAAAGGAAATGGCTGCGAAGATAATGGTATAGGAAACATTTGGCGGTCAAGCCATGATAAATATGTTTGAAGATATTTTGTATAGTTAGGAGGATCAGGTTATGGCAACATTGAAAGAAGCTAAGATCGGTTCAACAGTTACCGTGAAGAAGCTCAACGGCACTGGTGCTGTAAAGAGAAGGATCATGGATATGGGCATCACAAAGGGTGTTGAAGTCCATGTAAGAAAGGTCGCACCTTTGGGAGACCCTATCGAAGTAACAGTCAGAGGCTATGAGCTTTCGCTCAGAAAGGCTGACGCTGAGATGATCGAAACGGTCTGATACATAGTTCAGGCAAACAGCAAAAAAATTCATCGGCAGAGCTGATGTGTACTTAGAAGATGAGGATATATCAGAGTGCCAAAATTCTGAAAGGATCAAATTGTATGGAGATCAAAATTGCTCTCGCAGGTAACCCTAACTGCGGTAAAACAACTCTTTTCAACGCTCTTACAGGTTCAAACCAGTTCGTAGGTAACTGGCCGGGCGTAACAGTTGAAAAGAAAGAGGGTAAGCTCAAGGGTCATAAGGACGTAGTTATCATGGACCTTCCTGGTATCTATTCTCTTTCACCTTACACACTTGAGGAAGTAGTTGCAAGAAACTATCTTATAAGCGAGCGTCCGGACGCTATCCTCAATATCATTGACGGTACAAACCTCGAAAGAAACCTTTATCTTACAACACAGCTTGTTGAGCTTGGTATCCCTGTTGTTGTTGCTATCAACATGATGGACGTTGTAAAAAAGAATGGCGATAAGATAAATACAGATCAGCTTGCTAAGGAACTTGGCTGTCAGGTCTGCGAGATATCCGCACTTAAAGGCACCGGTATCAAGGAAGCTGCTGAGCTTGCAGTAAAGGCTGCTGAGTCAAAAGTTCCAATGGTACCTCAGCATTCATTCAATGGCGTTGTTGAACACGCTATCGCTCATATTGAGGAAGCATTTCTCAATGATGTTGCTGAAGAACAGCAGAGATGGTACGCTATAAAGATATTCGAGAGAGATGAGAAGGTCATCGAACAGCTCGGTATGTCTGAGCAGGTAAAGACCCATATCGAAAAGGATATCTGCGCTGCTGAAAAAGAAATGGACGACGACTCGGAGAGTATCATCACAAACGAGAGATACATTTACATAGCTTCAATAATCAAGGATTGCTATAAAAAGAAAAATCAGGGTGGTCTTACAACATCAGATAAGATCGATAAGGTCGTAACGAACCGTTGGCTCGGTCTTCCTATCTTTGCAGTGGTTATGTTCCTTGTTTACTATATCTCAATGGTAACAGTAGGTTCAGCCGCAACTGACTGGGCAAACGACGGACTCTTTGGTGACGGTTGGCATCTGTTCGGCATCGGTTCATCTGACGCTGAGGACGCTGCTGATGAATATGGCAGCTCGCTTGACATAATCAACGCATTTATCGAGCAGCAGGGCGGCGAGGCTATCGACAACGAAGCTGATGACTTTGACGTTGACGCTGCTAAGGCAACAGCAGACAACCTGCTTGCTACAGTAGATAAGTCCGCAACTGCTGATTATACAGTAGAGGACGAGGAAACACTTGAAGAAACAACAAAAACAGCTAAGTATGCTGATCTGAAAGCTGCAGTTGCAGCCGCTGAGAAATACAGCTTCGCTGATCCAGACCCAGCAGATTACGGCGTATGGGTACCTGGTATCCCTGTACTTATCGAAAGCGGTCTTGACGCAGTAAACTGCGCAGATTGGCTCAAGGGTCTTATCCTTGACGGTATCGTTGCCGGTGTTGGTGCGGTGCTCGGATTTGTACCACAGATGCTCGTACTCTTCATTCTCCTTGCTATCCTTGAGGCTTGCGGTTACATGGCTCGTATCGCATTCGTAATGGACAGGATCTTCAGAAAGTTCGGCCTTTCAGGAAAGTCATTTATTCCGATCCTTATTGGTACAGGTTGCGGTATCCCTGGTATCATGGCTTCAAGAACTATCGAGAACGAGCGTGACAGACGTATGACTGTCATGACAACAACATTTATTCCTTGCGGTGCTAAGACACCATTTATTGCAATGATCGCAGGTGCTATCGCAATTAATATTATTGATATTTGTTATAAAAAACATATTGTTATTAAATTACCAGATTCTGTACCACCAGCAATCTCTGATAGTTTCTCAGCTATCATTCCTTACTTCTTCATTACATTAGTATGTTGGGGAATTAGAACATTAGCTGGTTTAAATATCCCAGAATTAGTTGGACAAATGTTATTACCTGTATTAGGTGCAGCTGATAATATCTTTGTTTACACATTACAACAATTCTTATCAGCATTATTATGGATTTGTGGTTTACATGGTGATAATATTACAGGTGCTGTTACTAACGTATTTACAAATCAATGGATTGCTGATAACAACACTGCTTTCATGGCAGGTACAGCAGTAAAAGATTTA